>ENA-OQIG01000682-OQIG01000682.1-human-gut-metagenome-genome-assembly--contig:-NODE-682-length-18310-cov-4.019634_pt1 | contig 18310 bp, 19 predicted proteins | sample MGYA00242576_ERZ504741 | MGnify/ENA primary metagenome ERZ504741 (study PRJEB26092, sample SAMD00036436) | human gut metagenome | host: Homo sapiens | study: EMG produced TPA metagenomics assembly of... | reverse complement strand
CGAATAGATTATTTAGAAGAATATTTAAAGGGGGGAAACGATGATGAAAAAAACAAATCGCGCTTTTTAGATTTCTGGCTTATTGGTACTGATTGTGTGGAGGAGTTTTAGCTTTCAATCAGCATTCGCAACACAAGCAAACAAGTGCTACAACTACTCACCTTCACCGCAGCACTAGGGGCAAGAGCACTTCATCTTCTGCTAAGAAAAAAGAAGTCTACAAGCGCCATGATTTATTTCAACTACCAAACGAAAAAAAGATTACGAACAATTTAGTCAAAGACGGGAAAAATATCGTTGACTCTAGACAAGTTAGCAAAGAAGCTAGTCACTTTGATTTTGCTGCACTAGCTCAGGGTGATTTTTCAAGTCTTGCTGGAACTTGGCAGGATGCTAACGGCTTTACTTTTGAATTTTCTCCAGAGGGCATTGTCTCAGAAAATGGTAGATTAACTTTGTCAGATCTCGCTTACGATGATAAAGGCGAAGCTATTTCTCAAGTCTCTTCTCAAAGAGACGGTGGTTTCATCTTGTACTACTATGCTGCTGGTAATCAAATTCCTTATTGGCATTTTAGTATCGCTGACTCTGACCCATCAGACTATGGGCGTGATCGTCTTTTTACCACACAACTCAGCCGTTTCGACTACGAATCAACGCAACAATTCGTAAACAGCATCTTTTACAAAGTTTCTAATAACTATAGCAAAGACTCTCAAACCAAATCTGAGTCAGCAGAAATACTAGAAGAAAACACTAATCAAAACTTGCAAAATAACGAAACTACAACCGATGAGCAAGCTTTTGACACACAAGAAAATACTCAAAGTGATGTGACAACTGAAAAATAACAAACAAAAAGCCCAGCTATTGCTAGGCTTTTAATGATTATTCCACAAGATTTTCAGCATCTTTCAGCTTAACTGATACGATGCGTGAAATTCCTGATTCTTGCATAGTTACCCCGTAAATGCTGTCAGCGGCTGCCATTGTTCCCTTACGGTGAGTGACAACGATGAACTGGCTTGATTTATCAAAGCGGTTGAGGTAGTCACCAAAGCGTTTGACATTTGCCTCATCAAGCGCTGCTTCCACCTCATCAAGAATAACAAATGGGATGGTTTTGACGCGAATGATAGCAAATAGCAAAGCTAAAGCTGATAGAGCTTTTTCGCCACCTGACATCAAATTCAACGATTGAATTTTCTTACCTGGTGGCTGCACAGAAATCTCAATCCCTGCTATCAGCAAGTCACCTTCTGTCAATGACAAATCGGCAGAACCACCACCAAACATTTGCGTGAAGGTTTGCTTGAAGGATTCTCGAATAGCGTTAAATGTCACTTGGAAGCGTGATTTCACTTCATCATCCATCTCGTTAATGGTATCAAGTAGAAGATTCTTAGAATGAACCAAATCTTCTTTTTGACCGTTTAAGAAAGTCAAACGATTATTGACTTCATCGTATTGAGCAATAGCATCCATATTAATTGGTCCTAATGCCTTGATACGGCGGCGTAAATCCTGCAGACGTTCACGAGCAATAGCCATATCTTCCACAACCTGACTAGCTTCTTTGGCTTCAGCCAAGGTCATGTGATAATCTTCTGTCAAATCATGTGTGAAGCCACGCAAACGTTCAGAGACTTGAGCAACTTGGGCTTCAACTTGGGCTTGTTTGCGGATTAATTCTTCATTTTTTTGATTTTCTTTAGCAACTTGTTCTTCAAGTTCTTCAAGATTAGCTTCGCAATCTTCAAGTTCAAAACGTAGGCTAACCAAGCGTTCTTCTTCGCTTGCTTTTCTTGTCACAGCTTCGTCATGTTGTTTTTTCAGAAGTGGCAAGTTTTCAATTTCTTGATCACTCGCATGAAAGGCAAGTAAGTCTTCACATTTTGTCATTTCTGCTTTATTTTCAGCTAAGCTGATATCAAGACGTGTCTTGTTGGCAGATTCAAATTTGCGTTCGCTGAGAAGTTCACGCTCTTGAAGTTTTACTTGTGACAAGTCTTGACGAAGTTGTTCAACTTTTTGCGTAATGGCATTTTTATTTTCTTTGATTTGGTCAATCTCACTTGTCAACTCTTGCTTATGTTCAGCAACTTTTGTTAACTCAGCTTCAAAGTGAGCTTTTTGAGATTCCAAATCATTTGAACTGTTATCGGTCTCACTTTCTTGAAGTTGTTTGCAGAGTTGCTTAACATCGTTCAAGCGTTCCGCCAATTGTTGGTATTCCAATTCAGCTTTTTGTTCCGCAAAGCGAGCTTCTTCACCTTGAGCTTTCAAGCTAGCTAATTCTTCTTTGCTAGCTAGTAAGGTTTCATGAAGATTTTGAACCAATTTTTCTTGTGTGACTTGTTTTTCTTGAAGCTCATTTAATTCAGCCACAAGATTATCTAATTCTGGTTTGATAAATGTGGTGTTATTTTGACGGTTTGCACCACCTGAGAATGACCCACCAGGACGAATCTCAGTACCATCCAAAGCGACCAAACGCACTTGATAATGTAGCGCACGCGCAGCTTTATTTGCATTATCGACCGTATCAAAAACAGCTGTCACTCCAAGAAGATTTTGGAAAATATTGTCCAAGCGTTTATCAAATGACACCAAGTCACTTGCCACACCAAGGAAACCTTGGCTAGAAGATAAAATAGCTTGATTTTGTTGTGATAAATGGCGAGCTTTGATAGTCGTCAGTGGCAAGAAAGTGGCACGTCCTTGACGATTTTTCTTCAAGAAAGCAATTGAGCGTTTAGCGGCTGCCTCATCTTCAACAATCACATGTTGGCTTGAGCCACCAAGAGCGATTTCAAGGGCCATTTGATATTTACGATCAAAACTTAAATGCTCACTCACAGCACCAATGATACCACCAAGTTGGCTAGAAGCTTGCAAGACAGATTTGACACCTGCGTAGAAATTACTGTGGTTTCTAAGAATAGATTCAAGACTAGACTTACGAGCTTGCTTAGATTTAATGACATCTAATTGGTCAAACATTTTTGTCTGCTCAGCTTGATAATCTTTTTCAAGTTGACTTGTCTTAGCAAACAACTCCTGATAAGCATCTAGAAGCTCTTTAACTTGTTTACGTGCGGCTTCAAAGCTTTCAAGAGCATCTTTAGCTTCCGCTTTTAACGCTTCCAAGTTAGCCTGTGTCTGTGCTAATTCTTCAGATTTTGATTCTGATAATTGTTTTTGATTATCAATATCAGCCTGTGTCATGGTTAGCTTGTTAGACAAATCTGCTTCTTCTTGCATTAAGCTAACAAATTCTTCACGCAATTTTTCAATGACTTGATCTGGGTCAGTCGAAAAACGGTCTAATTCAGCTTGCAATTTCTGAATTTTGGCTGTAGTTGCAGTCAATTCACCATCTAATTTTGCGAGCTGATTTTCTTTTTGTGCTAATTCTTCTCGCAAGCTCTCCTGACTAGCCTTAAGCTCAGCCAATTGGCTAGTAGCCGCTTGTTTTTTCTCTTCTTTTTGGCTTGATTCTAAAGCAATCAAGTCCATTTGGCGTTCCAGGTCAGAAATAGCTTTTGTAATATCTACCAAGCCAGCCTGTTTTGTCGCCATTTCTTCAGACAATTGGTGACGTTTGGTTTTTAAGGCTTGATTTTGTTTTTCAAATTGCTGACGTTGTTCATAGTAAGCTGACAAGTCTGACTTGATGCTATCCAAATCTTCTTTTAAGCTATCCAAACGTACTTTATCAGTTTGAATATCTTCTACCAAGACATTTAAATGAAGTTGCTTGCGCTCATCTTCCAAGCCAATAAACTCTTTAGCGACTTTCGCTTGGCGCCCCAAAGGTTTCACTTGAGCTTCCAGTTCGTAGATAATGTCATCAAGGCGGTCCAAGTTATCCTGGGTTTGATTGAGCTTAGTTTTTGTTTCTTTTTTACGTGTCTTGTATTTTAAAACACCTGCAGCTTCTTCAAAAATCGCACGACGTTCTTCTGGTTTACTGTTGAAAATCTCTTCAACGCGACCTTGCGAAATCACTGAGAAAGAATCGCGCCCAAGACCTGTATCCATAAACAAATCATGAATATCACGCAAACGCACCTTGCGACCATCAATCAAGTACTCACTATCGCCATTTCGGTAAATATGGCGTTCTACACGAATCGTCTCTTTTGCATCTTTGATAAAGCCATCTGAATTATCTAAGCTAACAACAACTTGAGCGTAGTTCAATGGTTTGCGGTTTTCAGCTCCAGCAAAAATCACATCTGGCATCTTACCACCACGTAAATTTTTAGCAGAAGATTCCCCAAGTGCCCAACGTAAACTTCGGTAATGTTAGATTTACCAGAACCATTTGGACCTACAACGGCTGTAACTCCCTTATCAAATTCAATTGTCGTCTTGTCTGCAAAGGACTTAAAGCCCTGCATTTCAATTTCTTTTAAATACATAAAATGAGAGATGAAAAGGCAAAGACCTTCCCGAGCTAACAACTAAGAAGAGCTTTACAGACCTTCTTATCGTCTTCTAGGCTACGTCAAACACGTATCATATGACCTAGGGCAGGTTGGACATTTGCCTTTACGAATTCCTTTCAAACGTCTTATTGAAGAGTGGCAAGCGCATTTTTAGCAGCATCTTGCTCAGCTAATTTCTTAGATTTTCCGATTCCTTTACTTTTAGCTTCGTCATTGACATACACAGTCACTTCAAAGACTTTGGCATGTGCAGGACCAGATTCATTTGACACACGATAGTCAATGGTGACATCACCGTGGCCTTGCAATAATTCTTGCAAAGTTGTTTTGTAATCTTTGACACGTTCAAAGTTACCTTTTTCAACTTGCGGAATCATGACTTGATTCAAAAATTTATTAACCGCTTCAACCCCTTGGTCCATCAAAAGCGCACCAAGAAAGGCTTCAAATAAGTCACCTAAGATAGTGTCGCGGTTACGTCCACCAGATTTTTCTTCACCATTACCAAGTTTGATGAATTCATCAAAACCACAGTAGCGTGAAAAGCCTGCTAATGATTCTTCACGAACAATAACAGAACGCATCTTAGATAAATCACCTTCTGGTTTCTTCGGATATTTTTTGAACAAATACTGAGAAATCAAAAGTTGAAGAACGCGTCTCCTAAAAATTCCAAGCGTTCATTGTGTGAAATGTTTAGGAGGCGATGTTCATTAGCGTAAGATGTGTGAGTAAATGCAGTTTCAAGTAATGTTTTATCTTCAAATGCGATACCAAAGTCTCGCTGAAGTTTTGTATCTAAAGCTTGCATAAATAAATCTCCCTTCAAAAATTGGTCTATTTTCAATCAATTAAGCCTTTTCCAGACTAGTTTATTTAAAACATTAATTTTCCTTTTATAGACATTTTATTATACCAGAAAGTTAGAAAAAATGGGAATTCTCGCTAAAATCCCTGTAATTCTTTCTATTATAGGCACGTTTTTATGGTAACTATAAAAGCTAGCGCTTTAGCACTAGGCTTTTGTTCTTATAGACCTGCTAAAGGCATTGCTTCATCAGGTGATGTATCAAAAACGTCATGTCATGACCAACAGCAAAATCGGCTTTCATCAAGTTATTTTCCATAGTCATATGAGCCAATTCTTTGATATTATTTTCTTTACTCAAGTGACCAAGGTAAATTTTCTTTGTGCGATTGCCGATAGTACGAATCATGGTATCAGCACCATCTTCATTTGACAAGTGACCACGATCAGATAGAATACGTTGTTTCAAGCTCCATGGATAAGAACCTGCACGCAAAATCTCAACATCATGGTTTGACTCAATCAGATAACCATCAGCATTTTCAATCACACCCGCCATTCGGTCACTAACGTAACCCGTATCTGTCAGAACGACAAATGACTTATTATCTTTCATCAAACGGTAAAATTGCGGATCGACAGCATCGTGACTGACTCCAAAACTTTCAATATCAATATCACCAAAAGTCAATGTTTTACCACGTTCAAAGACATGTTTTTGCCCAACGTCAAGTTTTCCAATCATGTTACGCTCATCAATCATTTGCCAAGTTTTGGCATTGGCATATACATCAAGATTGTATCTGCGAGCCAGCACTCCAACTCCTTTAATATGGTCAGAGTGTTCGTGCGTAATCAAAATAGCATCCAAATCTTCTGGTTTTCGGTCAATTTCAGCAAGAAGACTGGTAATTTTCTTACCAGTCAAACCTGCATCTATCAAAAGACATTTCTGTGGCGTTTCCACATAAAATGAATTTCCAGTTGAACCGGAGGCTAAGACACTGTATTTAAAAGCATTCTCAGACATCTAGTCCTCGTTATCCTCCCATTCATCATAAATATCAGAATCCTTCTCATACGGAAGAACAATTGTAAATGTTGAGCCCTTACCATAGGTACTTTGAGCCCAAATAAATCCTTTATGTTGTTTGACAATTTCTTTAGCAATGGCAAGTCCAAGCCTGAACCACCTTGGGCACGACTTCTAGCCTTATCAACACGGTAGAAACGGTCAAAGATTAACGGCAAGTCTTTCTTCGGAATACCAAGTCCTTCATCAGAAATCGAAATAATCAACTGAGTTTCAGTTGTCTTCATGCTAACAGTGATTTTACCACCGTCTGGTGAGTACTTAATGGCATTGTTTAGGATATTATCCAAGACTTGTGTCATCTTATCTGGGTCAATTTCAACCCAGATTGACTTGATTGGATAGTCTCTGACAATTTCGTATTGCTTGCCAGCAACCGTGTGTTGACTTTTAATCTGGTCAAAACGATTCAAAATAGACGTCATAAAGGCTGTGAAGTTAGTCATTTCAACTTCTAATTGCACCGTTTGATTGTCGATTCGAGACAGATTAAGCAAATCAGAAATCATGCGAATCATACGATTGGTTTCATCCAAAGAAACTTTGATGAAACTTGGTGCAATATCTTCTTTCAAAGCCCCTTCATCCAGTGCTTCAAGATAAGATTTAACCGAAGTCAGTGGCGTACGCAACTCATGACTAACGTTAGAAACGAACAAGCGACGTTCGCGGTCTTCTTTTTCTTGTTCCGTTGTATCGTGCAAGACGGCAATCAGACCAGAAATAAATCCACTATCTCTACGATTCAAGGCAAATCGAATACGCAAAGTGATAAATTCTCCCGTCTCATCACGACGATTAAGCACAATTTCTGGCGTCTTAGACACCAAATCATGGTAAGAATAATCGCTATCATCACCAAGAATGTCAACGATATTCATCCCAAGAGCTTCTTCACGCTCAAGATTTAGTTGCTTTTGAGCGGTCTGGTTAATCATGGTGATATTTCCAGAACGGTCAGTCGCTAGCACCCCATCAGTCATGTAAGACAAAATACTTGCCAAACGATTCTTTTCTTGGGCTAGATTTTCTTGAGCTAAACGAAAGACAGTTGACAAATCATTTAACTGACCAGCTAACTCTGCTAAATCTCTGTCTTTTTCAATGATAATATCTTCTGTGTATTTTCCTGTAATCAGTTCACGAACCTTACCACTTAATCGACGAATATTAACAGACGTTCTATAGTCTCTGATAGCCAAATGAATAAAATAAATGGCTACAAAAGCTAGCAAGAAGAGAATGGCTTGTTCAAACAGATATTGATTCTGTACCATTGTATCATTCATAAGACTTCATGTAGTATCCAACACCGCGACGTGTCAAAATGTATTCTGGACGACTCGGAGTGTCTTCGATTTTTTCACGCAAACGACGAATGGTAACGTCAACTGTGCGGACATCACCAAAGTAATCATAACCCCAAACAGTTTCCAGAAGGTATTCACGCGTCATCACTTGTCCCATATGAGTAGCTAAGTGATGAAGTAATTCAAATTCACGGTGTGTTAATTCGATGTCTTCACCACGTTTTTGAGCAACAAAGGCATCAGGCAAAATCTTCAAATCGCCGATGGTAATTTCAGAATTTGATGAAGAAGCATTTTCCTCAGCGACGGCTGATTCGATGTTCTCAGTACGACGAAGGTGTGCTTTGACACGTGCTAACAATTCACGATTTGAGAAAGGTTTTGTAACATAGTCATCTGCACCGATTTCAAGACCGATAACTTTATCGAATTCGCTATCTTTAGCAGAAAGCATAATAATCGGAATATGACTTGTTTTACGAACTTCTTTTGCAACTTCAAGTCCATCCAATTCTGGCAACATCAAATCCAAGATAATCAAATCAGGATTTTCTTCTTCAAATTTAGCAATAGCTTCACGACCATCAAAAGCCGTAACAGTTTCATAACCTTCTTTAGTTAAATTAAATTTAATAATATCTGAAATTGGTTTTTCATCATCAACAATAAGAATTTTTTCATATATCACCTCTTCAATTCTATGTCAGTAGAATAAAAAATTCTCAAACAACAATTTCTATGTCATTTTATTTACAAAAATGACCTCTATTCTTAATTATATCAAAATTCAAGATTAATTGGAAACCTTGGATACTTTTGAAACCAAAACATAACAATTGACCTTAAAATTCAATCTATTTTCCGTTGTCTCTTATTTAAATTTTCTGAAATATTTGACAGTTAACAAAGCAATGTGGTAAGATAAACTAACCCATCTTGTTAGATGTTAGAAAACCTGACAAGAAATTATTATCTTTGAAAAGGAGACAAGTGTGGCACTTATTGAATTTAAAAACGTTGAAAAATACTATGGCAACTATCACGCTCTCAGAAATATTAACCTAGAAATCGAGAAAGGGCAGGTTGTTGTTCTTCTTGGCCCATCAGGTTCTGGTAAATCAACTCTTATCCGAACAATGAATGCACTCGAATCAATCGAAACAGGTAGCTTAAAGGTTAATGGACACGAATTGGCTAACGCTTCTGCCAAAGATTTGGTTCAACTTCGTAAAGAAGTCGGCATGGTTTTCCAACATTTCAACCTCTATCCACATAAAACCGTGTTAGAAAATGTAACCTTAGCACCTATTAAAGTCCTTGGAAAATCAAAAGAAGAGGCAAAACAAATTGCGGAAAAATTCTTAACTTACGTTAATATGTGGGACCGCAAAGATTCTTACCCAGGTATGCTGTCTGGCGTCAAAAACAACGTGTAGCAATCGCTCGTGGTCTAGCGATGCAACCTGAACTTCTACTTTTTGACGAACCAACATCAGCTCTTGACCCAGAAACTATCGGTGATGTACTTGCTGTCATGCAAAATCTCGCCAAAGAAGGCATGAACATGGTAGTCGTTACTCACGAAATGGGCTTTGCTCGTGAGGTTGCTGATCGTATTATTTTCATGGCTGAAGGACAAATCCTCGTTGATACAACAGATGTTCAAGGTTTCTTTGATAATCCTACAGAGCCACGCGCTAAACAATTCTTGAGTAAAGTCATTAACCACACTAGTGATAATGTCTCTTAAAAATAAGGAGTCTTTTATGAAGAAAAAAATTTGTTTAGCCGTTCTAGCTATTCTCCCATTGCTCTTTATGAGCTTTTTCACTGCTTCAAAAACTTTTGCTGATACATCATCTGAGCAGATTAAAAAAATCCAAGATGCTGGCGTTCTTAAAGTTGGTGTCAAGCAAGACGTTCCAAACTTTGGCTATTATTCAGCTGATAGTGGTAAATATGAAGGAATGGAAGTTGATTTAGCTAAAAAAATCGCCAAGAAACTCGGTGTGAAAGTTGCCTACACAGCCGTTACTGCTCAAACACGTGAGGCACTTCTCGATAATGGACAAATTGATATCCTGATTGCCACTTATACAATCACCGACGAACGTAAAGCTTCATTTGCTATTTCAAATCCTTACTATTATGATGAGGTTGGTTTCTTAGTTAATAAAGCCAAAAACTTCAAAACTATTTCAGACCTAGATGGTAAAACCATTGGCGTGGCTCAAGGTTCAACAACTAAGGCAGCTATTGAAGAATATGGTAAAGCACATAACTTGACATTTAACTTTGTGCAGCTTGGGTCATACCCAGAACTTGCAATTTCACTTTATGCCAACCGTATCAGCGCTTTCTCAGTTGATAAATCAATCTTGACTGGTTATGTTAGCAAAAAAACAGCTATCATTGATGAAGGATTCAATACCCAAGAATACGGTATTGCAGCTAAAAAATCTAATCAAGGAGTCATTGATTACATCAACGGTTTGTTAACCGATTGGAAAGCTGATGGTAGCCTGCAAAAACTTTACGATAAATATGATTTAAAACCTGCAAAAGCAGAAAATAATTAAGAGAGGAGAATTGACATGTTTTTATTAACAACCGCTGCCGCAAGTCCATTTGCCCTCTCACGTTGGGCAGATTTCTTTGCCAACTTTGGTGAATTTGCTAAGGGCTTCCTATATACTTTAGGGATGTCTTTCTGTGCTTTGCTTTTAGCCTTTGTACTCGGAGTTATTTTCGGGGCTATGTCATCATCAAAAAGTAAAGTCTTAAAAGCTATCGCTCGTGTCTATGTGGAAGTCTTTCAAAATACCCCACTTTTGGTACAATTTGTTTTCGTTTATTATGGTCTTGCCATTATGACTAATGGGCTTGTCATGATTTCGACATTCTTTACAGCAGTCCTTTGTGTGGGTATTTATCACGGGGCTTACATCGCCGAAGTTATTCGTTCAGGTATCGAAGCAGTTCCAAAAGGGCAAACAGAAGCCGCGCTATCACAAGGATTCACTTATAGTCAAACCATGAGTTTGATTATCCTTCCACAAGCTGTGCGAACTATCTTGCCACCACTGACTAACCAAGTGGTTAACTTGATTAAAAACACTTCTACTGTTGCCATCATTTCAGGAGCAGATATCATGTTCACAGCCAAAGCTTGGGCTTACGAAACAACCAACTATATTCCTGCATTTGCTGGTGCAGCACTCCTTTACTTCATCATGTGCTTCCCACTAGCAACTTGGGCGCGCCACAAAGAAGAAGCAAACAAAAAATCATATTCACTTTAGGAGGAGAATTAAATGTCAGTATTAACACCGACCAACCTTAGCTTCATCCTCCAAGGATTGTGGCTAACCATTTATATTTCATTTATTTCCATTATACTCTCAACGCTTATCGGAACAGTGCTTGCCGTCATGCGAAATGGGAAAAATCCTGTGCTTCATTTGATTTCAAGTATCTATATTGAATTTGTCCGCAACGTACCAAACTTGCTTTGGATTTTCATTATTTTTCTTGTTTTCCAAATGAAGTCAACACCTGCTGGTATCACAGCCTTCACCGTCTTTACCTCTGCTGCTCTTGCAGAAATCATTCGTGGTGGTTTAAATGGTGTTGACCACGGGCAAACAGAAGCTGGTCTAGCTCAAGGAATGACAAACTTCCAGATTTTTATCTACATTGTCTTCCCACAAGCTTTTCGTAAAATGTTGCCAGCTATCATTTCACAATTTGTAACAGTTATTAAAGATACCTCACTTCTTTACTCTGTTATCGCTATTCAAGAATTATTCGGTAAAAGCCAAATCTTGATGGGGCGTTATTTTGAAGCCAGTCAAGTTTTTACCCTTTATGCTCTTATCGCAGCTATTTACTTCGTGATTAACTTTAGTATTTCGACTATTTCACGTCGTTTAGCTAAAAAATGGGAAAAAGCAGCTGAATAAAACATTAAAAAACTCCAGCTTTAAAGCTGGAGTTTTTTATTGGAATAAGGCAAGTAAATAGCTAAGACCCTTATAACCAATAACAGTATAGAGATAGAGTGTGACAGGCTTTGTAAGCAGAAAAATCGTAACAAATTTCTTAAATGACATCTTTGAAAGTCCAGAAACCATGCAAAGAAAATCATCTGGGAAACCAGGTAGAGCAAAAGCAGCTCCCAGAATCATCGCATAAGATTTCCCGTTATTCTTGTCAAGATAGCCAATATACTTATCGTAAGTCTCTTGAGAAACAAAAGCCTTCACAAATGTTTCTCCGTAACGTCTCGCTAAAGCAAAGGCGATAAGAGACCCAATAAAGATACCAGTGAAATTATAAACAAATCCCCAAATAGGACCAAAAGCAATATAGCCAATCACACTGGTCATCCCACCAGGAACAATCGGATAAATCACCTGAACAACTTGCAAAGCCATAAAAATCAGCGGTGCAAAGAGACCTAAACTTCCTAAATAACTTTGGAAAAGCCCACCAACTTGGAAGTAGGCTGGGTGTTGTTTGAAGAAAACAAACAAAGCAATGGAAATAATAAATCCAATTCCCGTTAAAATCTGAATGTATTTTCTCTGCGATCCTGTTTCTATCATAGCATCCCCTCCTTTAATTGTCGTAGTCTTATCGTTGCCAGCTGATGAGTTTTAATCCAAATAATTCTAAAAGATAGCAAATCACAGCTAGTGGCAAAACGATTAATAGTAGTAGGTATACAATCTTCTTTTTCATTGTAATATCACATCAATTCAATAATAGGATTGAGTTCCTCTTTCATTTCAGTCTCTATCAATACCAAGCCAAGGCTTATTTTTTCTTGTAGTGTCGTTCGATAATAGAACCTGAAGAAGCATTGATAGTATAGGCATACGATTTTGTAGTTGTTTCAAGTTTAATTACATAAGTTGCTGCTAGACCTGATCTTTTTTTTAACAAATTCTTGTGACTTTATGTCTTCACTGGTAAGTCCTGCATTTTGGTATGCAATGCGCTTGACATCACTTGTAGTTAACTTATAACCACATTGATGATAAGCATAAGTTCCTAAAAGTCCCAAAGCAAGTACACCAAGCAAGACAAGAATAGCCCAATACTTCTTAATTCCTTTCATCTTTTCCTCGCTTCAATATTGTAACCATATTATAATGAAGATTACTTAAGAAAGCTTGGATAAAGTCTCGAAAGGCTGTGGCAAAAGTGTGGCAAGTTTTGGCCTCAATTTAGTTTAACTTATTTTGGACTTTTTACTACTTACAAAAGTGTAAGAAAGAAAAAGCACTCATCTAGAACTTAATCTAAATGAGTATTTCTTTAATATTGTCGCAGTGGAAGTCTAATGGTAAAACATGTTTCTTGGTCATCTGAAGCCACTTGAATCTCACCGTGATGGCGGTCAATGATTTCCTTAGTAATAGCAAGTCCAATACCAAAATGACCTCCCTCACCTTTATAAAAACGTTCAAAAAGATGAGGTTTATCCTTGTCAGAAATAGTTTTTCCATCATTTGATAAGCGAATTTCAAGCATTTGATTTTCTAACAATTGACAAGAAATGCTAACTGTCTTTTTAGCGTAGCGAACCGCATTTGATAAGATATTAGCAATAGCTCGCTCGATAAGCTTTTCATCAGCTTCAATATCCAGATAGTCAGAAACAAATCGATGTTCAAAGACAAGACCTCGTGCATCTGCTTTGGCTTTTAAGTGCCAACTCACATCGTAAAGCAAATCAACCATATTGAAGGTTTCTAGTTTCAAAGGTTGCTGAGCAGATTCCATTTTTGACAAAGTCAAAATATCATCAACCAGCTCTGCCATTTTCCTGCTTTCGTCTAAAATCACACTAGCAGCTTCTTGGTCATCCACAGCCACACCTTCTTTAATAGCCTCTGCATAACCTTGAATGGACATGAGCGGAGTGCGCAGCTCGTGAGAAGAATTTTGGAAAAAGAGTTGCTGACTGCGCTGGTTAGCATCAATCATGTCATTCATCTTCTCGACAGTCTGACCAACCTCATTAAATTCACGGTAAGCAAAATTTTCTGGCTGCAAATCACCCTCACGATTACCAACGCGTAAAATATAAGATTTTAAAGCTCCAAAATGCTTATCTAATTTCCGTGAAGTTAAGAATATGGTTATGATAGCAATCAAACCAACAATCACCATCAGCGAAAGCAGAAGGTAATTGATATAGGTTTCAAAGTCCGCAATCGGAGTGACATTGGCAAAGACAAAGACATAATAGTTTTGCGACTTACTGTCATCACTATCCTGCTTGATATAACTTTCTGAAAAAGTGCCAGGGTATTCTTGCATCTTAACCATGTAAGTCGAATCATAGACCTTGACCTTCTTAAAATGCTGTACACTATTGTCAAATTCATCATCAAACCAATCAATCAACTTGTTATCTGAAAAATAATCAACGACTTTCTCAGAAATTTGCTTTTCAGACAAATCATAAGTTGATGCTGAAATATATTTGATGTCAAACTTTTCATCAACGATGGCATAAGTAGTTTCAAAGATGTTACCGTCTGAAATTTTTGGTAAATCTTCACCGACATAAAGTGCATCTAAAGTATCGTATTGATTTTGAATGGCTGTAAAAGCTTCTTCAGCCAGAAACAACTTTAACAAACCATTAAAGACTAGCAAAATAATGGCGAAGGAAGTAATCAAAATCGTCAATGGCTGCAAAAACAAAGTCGTTCGAAAACGCGATTGCCATCTTTTTTTCTTCGTCAAGTGATTGTCTTTCTTAATCTTTTTTCGTGAGCTTGAACCCATAGCCCCAAATCGTTTCAATAAGGACATGACTCTCAACCCCTCTCATTTTTTTTCGCAGGCGTTTGATGGTATCATCTGTCACACGTGTTTCAACATCACTTTCATAACCCCAAACCAGATGCAAAAGGTCATCACGTGAAACAGCCTCCTCGCTGTGTGACAACAATACTTTCAAGAGTTCAAATTCTGTGTTCGTTAGCTTAATTGTTTTTCCTTGATAACTAGCTGAGCGTTCTTTATCAGAAATCTCCAAACCTTCATAAGCAAGTGATTTTACTTCCTCATTAGCACCATCTTTTACGACTGGTTGGCGCGCTAAAATAGCCTTGACGCGCAAGCTTAATTTCAAGGGTGAAAATGGTTTGGTAAAATAATCATCAACCCCAGCTGAAAATCCCTTAACAAAATCATCATCACTATCACGCGCAGTTAAAAGAATAATCGGCACTTCAGAGCGTTTACGCAACATAGCCGCAATGTCAATACCACTTGTCCCAGGCATCATGACATCAAGGATAACTACATCTGCCGTTTCTTCCAAAAAACGTAAAAGCAACTGGTCACCTGTTTCAAAGACTTCAACTTCTAAGCCTTGATCACGCAAAAATGAAGCAATCAAATCACGAATATTCTTCTCATCATCTGCTACATAAACCTTTGCCATAGAACACCTCAACTTGCTTATTTTCTTACCTTCATCATACCATAATTCCTCTCAAAAGCTCTAAACCTAGCTAAACTTGCCACAAAAATCTTACAATTTGAGACCCCGTTTTTCCTTGATTTCCCTAAAAAAGTAAAGTAGAATTACCCTGACCTAGTAAGAATTATTAGATTTTTAAGTATTAGATTTCAGGAGATAGACAAAAATGAATGAAAAAATGATAGCAAATAAGATTTCTGGCTTATCAAGCAAAGAGGTCGAAGAACGTCTAAAAAATGGTCAAAATAATAAAATGGTCGACGAAAATGCAGCAACAACAAGCTCTATCATTCGCCAAAATATTTTCACCTACTTCAATTTGATCTTTGCCATTATCAGCTTATTATGCTTATTGCTGGTTCTTTTAAAAGTTTAACTTTTTTACCTGTTATCATCATTAACATTATCATCGGAATTACTCAACAACTGCGCTCTAAAAAAGTATTAGACCAGCTGAATGTCATTTCAAAATCGTCCTACCAAGTTATCAGAGATGGTAAATACCAATCTGTCCCTATTGATGAATTGGTACTTGATGACATCATTTTACTAGATGAAGGAAGGCAAATTCCTGCCGACGCCACTTTAGTCGAAGGGAAAGTAGCGTCAACGAATCTCTTCTAACAGGTGAAGAAGATGAAATTGAAAAAGTAATCGGCAGTGATTTAAAATCAGGTAGCTCTATCATCTCAGGAAAATGTCTTGCTAAATTGACCGCAGTCGGAAACGATTAATATGCCGCCAAACTAACGCAAAAAGCTAAAGAAGTCAAACATAAAAAAACAGATATGATTCGTGCTATCGAAGGCATCATCAAATTTGCTGGAATTATCATTATCCCCATTGGTATCACCTTATTTAGCCAATCGCTATTTTTAAATCACAAAACATTTAGTGATAGTATTGTGTCAACAGTCGGCGCTTTAATTGGTATGATTCCTGAAGGACTTTATTTACTGGTAACTGTTGCTCTTGCTGTCAGTGCAATGAAATTAGCTAGAAAAAAAGTTTTGTTACACGATATGAAAAGTATTGAATCTTTAGCTCGCGTTGACATCTTATGCGTGGATAAGACAGGAACCATCACAGCCAATAAAATGACCGTAACAGACCTTATCTTACCTGAGCATGTCAATCAAGCAGACTTAACCGCTAACCAAGAAATTCTTTCTAAATACATCAATACTATCCCTGATTCTAATATTACAATGTTGGCTTTGCGAGAATATTTCACCTCAAAAGAAGCTTTTAAAAATGCTGAAGCAACCCCATTCTCATCCAAAGTCAAATATTCTCAAATCAAAACAGAAAATACCACCTATCGTTTAGGAGCTCCAGATATCTTACTGAGCCAAGAAAAGCTAGCAATAAATCAAACCAAACTCACACAATATGCCTCAGACGGTAAACGCATCTTAGCTTTAGTTGAAATGACTAAAGACAATGCGGTACCACTTTTATTTGTAGCTATCAGAAACGATATCCGAGCAAACGCTAAAGAAATTTTTCATTCTTCAATGAAAATGACGTTGCCATTAAAGTCATCTCTGGTGATAATACTCTAACCGTTTCAAAAATTGCCAATCAAGCAGGAATTTTAGATTCAGAAAACTACATCGATGCCAGTACTTTAAAAACTAAGGAAGACATCGAAAAAGCTGCGCTAAGTCATACCATTTTTGGACGAGTGACTCCTGAACAAAAGAAAGATTTAGTGCTTGCCTTCAAAAAGAACCAATACAAAGTCGCAATGACTGGAGATGGTGTCAATGATATCTTAGCGATGAAAGAAGCTGATTGCTCAATTGCAATGGGAAGTGGTAGCGAAGCAGCTCGTCAAGCAGCCCAAGTGGTCTTGCTTGACTCAGATTTTTCAAGAATGAAAGATATTGTCTCTCAAGGTCGCCAAATTATTAATAACATCACTCGTTCAGCAACCTTATTCTTATACAAGAATATCTTTTCAATGTTGTTAGCTATCTTTTCAATCATTACGATTTTCACTTATCCTCTCGCTCCTACTCAAGTCTCTCTTATCTCTATGTTCAATATCGGAGTTCCTGCTTTCTTATTATCATTAGAAACAAACACCGCCAAGAAAAATCAGAACTTCCTAAAAAAAACTATTCTAACAGCTCTACCAGCTTCGCTTACTTCTTTTTCAGCCATTGCTTGCTTGGTTGTATTCGGTCAATTGTTTGACATTCCGCAAAACGATATTGGTATTGCTAGTACTTATCTACTTGCTATTGTTGGTTTCTTGATTTTGAGAAATGTTTCAAGACCTCTCAACAAGTATAAGATTTCTATTTTTATCACTTGCTTTGCTGGTTTCATCATTTGTTGTCTCATTCCACCATTACGCTCACTATTCATGCTAAATGAATTCAGCAATGAAAGCATGGTGCTTTGCCTCATTTTTGCCCTTGCCGAAGTAACTGTGATGAGAACCTTGACTTTCTTATTCGAAAACGTTACGAACTGTCTTTCTAAATGCCGCTTAGCCATTCAAAAACTGTTCGCAGATTAAGTTACGAACAGTTATGTAAATCTTTTCGAAATCTTCGAATCAGTTCTTTTACCTTTTGATAGCTGCTACGCCCTTGTCTGGCGTAGTGGCCTTTTTTATTAAAATAGCTGCGCTCCCAATCTTCGTGACGACGGCACTTAATCCAGAGCGGGGCTAGAAATGCATTGCCTTGATTGGATAAAATACGCTTACGAAAAAGTGGGTCATGACGTTTTATCGCTGCAACGTCAAGTTCATAGTGTCTCTGGTCGTTACGATTGGCATAGTTAAAACTAGCTCCGTTAATAATGCCATTATGAGTCTGACCTTGTGGATCGATTTCATTAGCAAAATGTCCCCTACTATCTAAGATAAATTCTGTGTGAAAAGCCAGCAAAATTTTCAGATTGACTGGCAGCTCAAATCCTAAAATGGCACGTTTGGGTGCTTTATTATGGACCTAGCTGATTCTGTCAAATCAAAATCAAATCGTCTCCGCCAAAACCGTCGTTCTTTTTTATCTTTTAAGTAAGTTAGCATCGATTGCCAATCTGACTTAGCAGGAAATTCTTCTCTGACCACTGAGCTTGGTAGCTGAAATCACATAGCGAAATTGATGCACTTGGTGC
>ENA-OQIG01000681-OQIG01000681.1-human-gut-metagenome-genome-assembly--contig:-NODE-681-length-18349-cov-4.258149_pt1 | contig 18349 bp, 15 predicted proteins | sample MGYA00242576_ERZ504741 | MGnify/ENA primary metagenome ERZ504741 (study PRJEB26092, sample SAMD00036436) | human gut metagenome | host: Homo sapiens | study: EMG produced TPA metagenomics assembly of... | reverse complement strand
GGTCTGGCGTTATCTGATGCGTTATTACTGTTGACTGTTCTCTATTATGGTCAAAAGGCGACTGGAGTATGAGTGCAGCGCATGCAGTTACAACATTTTTTATGTGCACAGGCGGTGGAACACTGGTGGAATGCTGTCGTTAAAAAAAAGCTTTTAAAATGAAAAGATATATGATATACTATGCCAAGAATATAATTACATAAGGAGGATAGAGTTATGGAACATATCAAAACCCTGAATACAAAGAATTTACAGAACACTGTAAAAAAAGGTGGATGTGGCGAGTGCCAGACTTCCTGCCAGTCCGCATGTAAAACTTCCTGTACAGTAGGAAACCAGAGCTGCGAGCAGAAATAAGATCAGCTATGGAGAAATGAGATAAGCAGCGGAACTTTTATTCCGCTGCTTATCTTACGCTTAGAAAGGATTTTAGTAAAATGAGTCTGATTCACCGTTATAAAAGCAATGGCTTTAATATTGTACTGGATATCAACAGTGGATGCATCCATCTGGTAGATGAGGTTACATATGAGGTTCTTCCATATCTGGAAGAGGGCCTTGGCACAGAAGCTATTGCAGAGAAACTGGAAAACAAATATAACAGAGAAGATATTGAGACATCTGTAAGAGAATGTAATAAGCTGAAAGAAGATGGAATGCTTTTTACAAAAGATGTTTATGAGAATGTAATTGAAGAATTTTCAAATAACCGGCAGACCGTTGTAAAAGCATTGTGCCTGCACATTGCTCATGACTGCAATCTGGCCTGCCGTTATTGTTTTGCCGAAGAAGGCGAATATCATGGCAGAAGAGCTCTTATGTCCTATGAAGTCGGCAAAAAAGCTCTTGATTTCCTGATCGCGAACTCCGGTTCCAGAAAAAACCTGGAAGTAGATTTCTTTGGCGGCGAGCCGCTGATGAACTGGCAGGTTGTAAAAGATCTGGTAAAATATGGCAGAGAGCAGGAAAAGCTTCACAATAAGAAATTCCGTTTCACTTTAACAACAAACGGAGTTCTTCTGAATGATGAAGTAATGGAATTCTGCAATAAAGAGATGGGCAACGTTGTACTCAGTGTGGACGGACGTAAGGAAGTACATGACTACATGCGTCCATTCAGAAAAGGTGCAGGAAGCTATGACCTGATCATGCCGAAGTTCCAGAAGTTTGCAGAATCCAGAAATCAGGACAAGTATTATGTAAGAGGTACTTTTACTCACCATAATCTTGATTTCTCCAAGGATGTGCTTCATCTGGCAGATCTTGGATTCAAACAGATTTCTGTAGAGCCTGTAGTTGCGGCTGATACGGAGGAATATGCGATCCGCGAGGAGGATATCCCCCAGATCATGGAAGAGTATGATACTCTTGCAAAAGAAATGATTAAAAGAGAGAAAGAGGGAAAAGGATTTAACTTCTTCCATTTTATGATCGACCTTACAGGTGGCCCTTGCGTATACAAGAGACTGTCAGGCTGCGGTTCAGGAACAGAGTACCTGGCTGTAACACCCTGGGGTGATTTTTACCCATGTCACCAGTTTGTTGGTGAAGAACAGTATCTCATGGGAAATGTAGACGAAGGCATCACAAAGCCGGAAATCCAGAAGGAATTCGGCGGATGCAACGTTTACACAAAGAAAGACTGCAAAGACTGCTTCGCACGTTTCTACTGTAGTGGCGGATGTGCGGCAAATGCATTCCATTTCCAGGGAGATATCAAAGGCAATTATGAAATCGGATGCGAACTCCAGAGAAAACGTGTGGAGTGCGCCATCATGATAAAAGCCGCACTGGCATGTGATTAGTGGGCAGTAATCTGTCTGACTGATACCGCCGTCGGCTGTTATCATAACAGAAAATGGCTGGCAGGCGGATGAACATGACCGCGGACAAAAAATCAAGAAGGGAAAAGAACTATGAAGAAAAGTAAAGGAATCGTAGTGCTGCTTTTGACACTGATCCTGACTGTGTTCTTTTGCTTTACTGCAGCCGTAGGTATCGGTCCTACCGGAACCGGTGCAGCAAAACATATCAACACGGGTCTTGATCTTGCCGGTGGTGTCAGCATTACCTACCAGGCTAAGGAGAGCAATCCGACAAGCGAAGAGATGTCAGATACGATCTACAAGCTTCAGAAGCGTGTAGAGCAGTACAGTACTGAGGCTCAGGTATACCAGGAAGGATCAGACCGTATTACAGTTGAAATTCCTGGTGTTACAGATGCAGATACTATTTTGAATGATCTGGGTAAACCAGGTTCCCTGTATTTCATCACAAAAGAAGATGCTGACGGAAACCAGAACTTTACTACAGGACAGGATGGATATGTTCTCTCCAGAACTATGGATGAGATCAAGGAATCCGGAAGTGTTGTTCTGGAAGGTTCTGATGTAGCAGATGCCCAGGGTGGTGCGATCCAGAATCAGAACACAAGTGCAAAGGAATATGTGGTAAGTCTTACTCTTACTTCTGATGGAGAAAACAGTGGTAAAACAAAATTTGCAGAAGCTACAAAGAATAATGTAGGCAAGCAGATCGCTATCGTCTATGACAATAACATTATCAGTGCTCCGAATGTAAATGAAGAGATTTCCGGCGGAAAAGCACAGATCAGCGGAATGTCTGACTGGAAGAAGCACAGAACCTTGCTTCTTATATCCGTATCGGTTCTCTGGGACTGGAACTGGAAGAACTTCGTTCCAGTGTTGTAGCTGCACAGCTTGGTGAAGAAGCAATCTCTACAAGTGTTCTTGCAGGTGCGATCGGTCTGATCATCGTTATTATCTTTATGATCATTGCATACCGCGTACCTGGTGTAGTTGCAGGTATCGCACTGATTCTTTATACATCATTAATGCTGATCACGCTGAATGCCTTTGATATTACTCTTACTCTTCCGGGTATTGCGGGTATTATCCTTGGTATCGGTATGGCGGTGGATGCCAATGTTATTATTTATGCCCGAATCAGAGAGGAAATTGGTGCAGGAGTTTCAGTAAGGAATTCTATTAAGTCCGGTTTCAGCAAAGCTTTCTCTGCAATCTTTGATGGAAATATTACAACGCTGATCGCAGCCTTTGTGCTGATGTGGCTTGGTTCAGGTACTGTTAAGGGATTTGCTTATACACTTGCCCTTGGTATCGTGATCTCCATGTTTACAGCACTGGTTGTATCCAGACTGATTGTAAATGCACTTTATGCAGTTGGTGTACGTGATCCGAAATTCTACGGATCTGCAAAAGAACGTAAGGCAGTTGATTTCCTTGGAAAGAAGAAAGTATTTTTTGCTATTTCCATTATCCTGATCCTCTGCGGTCCGGCAGCGATGTTTGCTAATTCGCATGCAGGAAACAAAGCGTTAAATTACAGCCTTGAGTTCTCAGGCGGTACTTCTACAACTGTTACATTTAATGAAGATATGGATATTAAGACCATTGATTCTGAAGTAACTCCTGTTGTAGAAGAGGTGACAGGAGATAAAAATGTTCAGCCTACAAAGGTAGTCGGAACAAATCAGGTTGTGATCAAGACACGTTCTCTGAATCAGAGCGAACGTGAAGCTCTGCAGAGTGCACTGGTTGAGAAATTTGGTGTAGATGACAGCACGATTTCCACAGAAAGTATTTCTTCTACAGTAAGTAGTGAAATGCGTCGTGATGCGATCGTAGCGTTATAGTAGCTACAATCTGTATGCTTCTTTATATCTGGTTCAGATTTAAAGACATCCGTTTTGCAAGCAGTGCGGTATTGGCGCTTCTGCATGATGTTCTGGTTGTACTTGCATTCTATGCTATTGCCAGAGTATCTGTCGGTAATACATTTATTGCCTGCATGCTTACAATCGTAGGTTATTCTATCAATGCTACAATCGTTATTTTTGACCGTATACGTGAGAACCTTCACAGTGGTTCCAGAGAAAAACTGGCAGAAATTGTAAACACAAGTATCACTCAGACTCTTACAAGAAGTATTTATACCTCTTTTACAACTTTTGTTATGGTAGCTGTTCTTTATATCATGGGTGTTTCTTCTATCCGTGAATTTGCAGCACCTCTGATGGTTGGTGTTCTTGTCGGTGCATATTCTTCTGTATGTATTACAGGTGCGTTGTGGTATGTGATGAAAAAGAAATTTGCAGGAAAAGGACAGCCGGCAATTGCTGCAGCCTCCGCATCTGCAAAGTCCTCTTCAAAGCCGAAGAAAGCACGTGATGTATCACAGAAAGATCCGACTCAGCCAAAGAAGAAAAACAGAAAAAGAGTAGCTGAACGTCTGGCTGCCGAAGAAGCAGCTAAAAAACAGCAGAATGATGATGCTGAATAAAACAATAATTGTCTGAAAAACAGGCAGACAGAAATATCCCGGGGTAAAACTCCGGGATATTTTTATGAGGAGAGAAAATATATGGAGAAATGGGTAATAGCAGCAAAAAGAGCAGATTTTAACCAGATCGGTCAACAGTTTCATATTGATCCGGTGATTGCGAGACTGATCAGGAACAGAGATGTGATCGGAGAAGATAAGATAAGAGAGTATCTGTCAGGAACAGTACAAGAGCTTCCTTCTCCCTGGCTGATGAAGGATATGGAAAAAGCTGTAGATATCCTGGAGAAAAAAATATCGCAGAAAGCAAAAGTCCGTATTATTGGTGATTATGATATTGATGGTGTGACCTCTACATACATTTTAATGAAAGGCCTTGCGAGGATCGGAGCAGATGTGGATACTTATATTCCGGACAGAGTTGCAGACGGATATGGGATTCATGCACATCTTATAGAAAGAGCGGAAACGGACCGGATCGATACGATCGTGACCTGTGATAATGGAATTGCTGCGGCTGCTGAAATCCAGATGGCAAAGGATAAGGGAATGACAGTGATTATTACAGATCATCATGAGGTTCCTTACAGGGAGGAAAAGGGAGAACGCCAGATGGTGCTTCCGCCGGCAGATGCGATTTTGAATCCGAAACAATATGATTGTCCATACCCGAATAAAAACCTGTGTGGGGCAGTGGTGGCCTTTAAATATATTGCAGCACTTTACGAGAGATTTGGTGTTCCGGCAGAGGAGCTGGAAGATTATTATGAACTGGCGGCTATTGCAACAGTAGGAGATGTTATGGATCTTCAGGGAGAGAACAGGATTCTGGTAAAAGAAGGGCTGTGCCGTCTGAAAAATACCAAAAATCAAGGATTGCAGGAACTGATCCGCGCAAATTCTCTGGAAGATGCTAAAATCACAGCTTATCATATCGGATTTGTGCTGGGACCATGTATCAATGCCAGTGCAGACTGGATACAGCTGCCCGTTCTCTTGCACTTCTTAATGCAAAAACAAAGGAAGAAGCAGCAAGGCTTGCCGGAGATCTTACAGCTCTTAATCAGAGTCGAAAAGCTCTCACTGAGAAAGGAAAAGAAGAGGCAATCCGGATCATAGAGACTACAGAGCTGAAAAATGACAGAGTACTGGTAGTTTATCTTCCGGATTGTCATGAAGTCTTGCCGGTATTATAGCAGGCAGGATCAGGGAAAAATATCACAGGCCGGCCTTTGTATTGACGGGCGGTGAGACAAGTGCAAAAGGAAGCGGAAGATCAATAGAAAGTTACTCTATGTATGAAGAACTGGTAAAATGTGCAGACCTGATGATACAGTTTGGAGGTCATCCGATGGCAGCAGGTCTTTCTATAGAAGAAAAAAATATAGAAGAATTCCGAGACGTCTCAATGTAACTGTACGTTGACGGACGAAGAATTGCGTCCTAAGATCGTGATTGATGTGCCGATGCCTGTGTCTTATATTACGAAAGAACTGGTAGAACAGATTTCGCTTCTGGAACCTTTGGAAAAGGGAATACAAAACCGGTCTTTGCGCAGAAAAATCTCAGAGTGCTTGATCACAGTATTATCGGGAAAAATAAAAATGTAGTAAAGTTAAAACTTCTCGATCCGCAGGGGATTTCAGTGGAAGGCATTTATTTCGGAGAAGCAGAGGATTTTGTGAACTTTATCAGGGAAAAAGACAGTATTTCTGTTACTTATTATCCGGAGATCAACAGATTCAGGGGACGAGAGAGTCTTCAGATTATTATTCAGAATTACTGTTAATATTACCGCTTGGTTTGTAACCGCCGGTAAGCCTGGAAATACAAATGTCAGGGCTTAACAGTAACTTGATTCTGAAATAAAAAGGTGATATACTATAAAATATTTATGAGCGAACAGCAATATAACACACACTGGAGGAGAAATAAAATGAAGAAAATTGAAGATTATGTATTAAGTATACCGGATTTTCCTGAACCGGGGATTATTTTCAGAGATATTACAAGTGTTCTGCAGGACGCGGATGGCCTGCAGTTGGCAATCGACTCCATGCAGGACTGTCTTAAGGATATAGATGTGGACGTGATTGCAGGAACAGAGTCCAGAGGCTTTATCTTTGGTGTACCGATCGCATATAATCTTCATAAACCATTTGTACCGATTCGTAAAAAAGGTAAACTTCCCCGCGAAACAGTATCTGTAAGTATGATCTGGAATATGGCAGTGCAGAGATTGAAATGCATAAAGATTCCATAAAACCAGGTCAGAAAGTGGTTATCGTTGATGATCTGATCGCAACAGGCGGTACGATCGAAGCAGCGATCAAGCTGGTGGAACAGCTTGGCGGTGAGGTTGTCAAGGTTGTATTTCTCATGGAACTTGCAGGTTTAAAGGGACGCGAAAGACTGAATGGGTATGATGTAGCGTCTGTAATTTGTTATGATGGTAAATAAGCACAGCTGATTGTGCAGGACAGGCAGGTGGGAGCATATGACAGAGATAACAAAAAGTACAGAAGCAAAAAAAGATGAAATGCAGGTTGAAAAAGAGAAGCTGGAATCTGTAAAGAGAGCAGATGCGGCAGTAAAGACCATGCATGATTTTACAAGTCCGGAGGTGCTTTATAAAGAACTGATAAACAGTGTTCTGAAGTATCATCCATCAACAGATATTTCCATGATAGAGAAGGCATATAAGGTTGCAAGTGAAGCTCATGAAGGACAGAAGAGAAAGTCTGGAGAGCCATATATCATTCATCCTTTGTGTGTTGCCATCATTCTGGCAGATCTGGAACTTGACAAAGAAACGATAGTTGCAGGTCTTCTTCATGATGCAGTTGAAGATACCTGGATGACCTATGAGGAAGTTGAGAAGGAATTTGGTTCAGAGGTTGCACTTCTTGTGGATGGTGTTACCAAGCTGGGACAGTTATCTTATTCTGCGGATAAAGTAGAAGTTCAGGCAGAGAACCTCAGAAAGATGTTTCTTGCCATGGCTAAGGATATCAGAGTTATTCTGATCAAGCTTGCAGACCGTCTTCATAATATGCGTACCTTACAGTATATGCGTCCTGAAAAGCAGCAGGAAAAGGCCAGAGAGACCATGGATATTTATGCTCCTATTGCCATGCGTCTGGGTATTTCCAAGATAAAGGTAGAGCTGGATGACCTGTCGCTGAAATACCTTAAGCCGGATGTATATTATGACCTGGTGCATAAGGTTGCCCTGCGTAAAAGCGAGAGAGAACAGTTTGTAGGTGCGATTGTAAAAGAAGTTAAGAAACATATGGATGATGCCAATATTAAGGCGCAGGTGGACGGACGTGTAAAACACTTTTTCAGCATCTACAAGAAGATGGTAAATCAGGATAAGACTATTGATCAGATTTATGATTTATTTGCTGTCCGTATTCTTGTAGATACAGTGAAGGATTGTTATGCTGCCCTTGGTGTGATCCATGAGATGTATAAGCCAATTCCGGGACGGTTTAAAGATTATATTGCCATGCCGAAACCCAATATGTATCAGTCATTGCATACCACATTGATCGGACCCAACGGACAGCCCTTTGAAATCCAGATCCGTACTTATGAAATGCACAGAACTGCAGAATATGGTATCGCTGCACACTGGAAATATAAGGAGTCGTCTGACGGAAAGGCTCCTGTAGGTAAGAGTGAGGAAGAGAAACTGAACTGGCTGCGTCAGATTCTGGAATGGCAGAGAGACATGTCTGATAACAAAGAATTCATGAGTCTTCTGAAGAATGACCTGGATCTTTTTGCGGACAGTGTTTACTGTTTCACTCCACAGGGAGATGTTAAAACACTTCCAAGCGGTTCTACACCGGTGGATTTTGCGTACAGTGTTCACAGTGCAGTCGGAAATAAGATGGTAGGTGCCAGAGTTAACGGTAAGCTGGTTCCGATTGAATATGAGATCAAAAACGGCGACCGTATTGAAATCATTACTTCACAGAATTCTCAGGGACCAAGCCGCGACTGGTTGAAACTGGTTAAGAGTACTCAGGCAAAGAACAAGATTAACCAGTGGTTCAAGAAGGAATTAAAAGAAGATAATATCCTTAAGGGCAAGGAGATGCTTGCGCAGTATGCGCGTGCAAAGGGATTTAAGATCGCAAATTATACAAAAACCCAGTATCTGGAGGCTGTTTTGCGTAAATATGGTTTCAGGGACTGGGATTCAGTACTTGCTGCAATTGGTCATGGCGGATTGAAAGAAGGTCAGGTTTTCAATAAGCTGGTAGAGGCTTATGATAAGGAAAATAAGAAGAATCTGACAGATGAGCAGGTTCTTGAGGCTGCTTCTGAGACACAGGAGAAGCTTCACATTGCCAAGAGCAAGAGTGGAATTGTGGTAAAAGGAATCCATGATGTGGCAGTCCGTTTTTCCAAGTGCTGTAATCCGATCCCGGGTGACGAGATTGTAGGCTTTGTTACAAGAGGACGTGGAATCACAATCCATCGTACAGATTGCGTCAATGTGCTGAATATGTCTGAGACGGACAGGACACGATTGATCGAGGCGGAATGGCAGCAGCTGATACCAAGGAAAAGAAGAAGTATATGGCTGAGATTCAGGTTTATGCAAATAACCGTACAGGGCTTCTTGTGGATCTTTCTAAAATATTTACAGAACGTAAGATCGACCTGCGAAGTATCAACAGCCGTACAAGCAAGCAGGAGAAGGCAACTATTTCCATGAGTTTTGAGATTGGAAGCAAAGAGGAACTGCGTTCCCTGATCGAGAAGATCCGTCAGGTAGAGAGTGTCATTGACGTAGAGAGAACTACAGGCTGATCATGGAAAAATCTGCTGGAACATTATTTTATGGAACTGCTGCAGATTGACAGAAAGGAATAACATGAAGAATTTAGAATTACAGAAATGTATATTAGGACCTGTATATACAAATTGCTATCTCCTTAAGAATAAAGAAACCGGAGAACTGATCATTGTTGATCCCGCAGATTGTCCGGAGAAGATTGAAATGAAGATTTCCCGGATGAATGGAAAACCGGTGGCGATTCTTCTTACCCATGGACATTTTGACCACATTCTGGCTGCACAGGCAGTAAAGGAGAAATATAATATTCCGATTTATGCCTGTCGTCAGGAAGAGGAGATGCTCCGCGAACCTTCGATCAATATGACTGTACATTATGGACAGGGATGTTCTATTGTGCCGGATGTATTTCTGGAGGATCTGGATGTTATCAGACTGGCGGGATTTTCCGTTCAGATGATCCATACACCGGGACATACCAAAGGAAGCTGCTGTTATTATCTGAAAGATGAAGGTGTATTGTTCAGCGGTGATACAGTGTTCTATGGCTCTGTTGGAAGAACGGATTTTCCGGGTGGAAGTACAGCAGAAATTGTGAGAAGTCTCCATAAACTGGTAGATTCGCTTCCTGAAGAGACCGAGGTTTTCCCCGGACATGATGCATCTACCACTATTGGTTATGAAAAGAGGTATAATCCATTTGTGTAAAATAGGCATTCTGTTTAAGAACAGAGATTTTGAACATGATGTTTATGAACTGATCAAAGCGTTTTATCCCGAAGCGGAGATACATACTCTTTATGAAAATGGTGAAGCAGAGTATGACCTCCGCTTCAGTGTGGAACGGGATAATGACAGTTATATCATAAAATACGAAAGGACAGAGAATCTGTCGAAACAGGAAACAGAGCAAAAAGGGGTAATTTCCGCAGACATACTTTCTAAAGAGAATGCAGGCTGTGGAATACAGGATGCTCATGCTCTGAGAAAAGAGAATAAAGATAATATCAAATATGCTCTGTATCAGTTGTTGGTAAAACTGACGGGCAGAACTCTTCCATGGGGAAATCTGACAGGAATACGTCCTGCCAAACTGGCAATGGGAATGATCGAATCCGGAATGAAAAATACGGAAGCAGCCCGGGAGATGCGTGAGAGATATCTGGTGAGTCCGCAGAAAACAGCGCTTGCCATCACTATTGCAAACAGGGAAAGAGAGATTCTGAAGGATATTGACTATGAAAATGGATACAGCCTTTATATTGGAATCCCGTTTTGCCCAAGTATCTGTCTGTATTGTTCCTTCAGCTCCTATCCGCTGAAAGTGTGGGAGAAGAGAACAGATGAATATGTGGAAGCTCTCTGCCGTGAGGTAAGAGAGACTGCTCTTATGATGAAGGGAAGAAAACTGGACACCATCTATATTGGCGGCGGTACCCCGACTACACTGCTTCCACATCAGATCCGTAAGCTCCTGGATACAGTGGGAGAAGCTTTTGGCTATGAAGGACTGGCAGAGTTTACTGTGGAAGCCGGCAGACCGGACAGTATTACACGTGAAAAGCTGATGGCGATCAGGGAGTATCCGGTAACAAGAATTTCCGTAAATCCACAGACTATGAATCAGGAAACCCTGGATATTATCGGCCGCAGACATACTGTGGAGCAGACAAAAGAAGCGTTTCATCTGGCACGAGAGCTGGGATACGATAACATTAACATGGATCTGATCGTAGGACTCCCGGGTGAGGATATTCACATGGTAGAGCGGACTCTTGAACAGGTTCGTGAACTGGCACCGGACAGTATTACCGTACATTCACTGGCAGTGAAACGTGCAGCAAGGCTGAATATTTTTAAAGAGAAATATCAGGAAATGTCTTTTGAGAATAATCAGGAGATTATGGATCTGACCATGAAACTGCGTATGAAATGGGAATGGGTCCTTATTATCTGTACAGACAGAAGAATATGAAGGGAAATTTTGAAAATGTTGGCTATGCAAAGGTTGACAAAGCGGGAATTTACAATATACTGATTATGGAGGAAAAACAGCCTATCATCGCACTGGGGGCAGGCGGTTCTTCCAAGCTGGTCTTTGACCATGGACAGAGAATTGAACGTGTGGAGAATGTAAAAGACGTTTCTAATTATATTTCCCGCATTGATGAGATGATCGAGAGAAAACGGACAGCAATAGCTACCTGGCTGTAGGATGTGGAGGTAACATTTTGGACACAGTACAAAAGACAGCAGCAGGTTCACAGCAGAGGATCCTGGAATTTGACCTTGCTTCTGAACTGCATCATGGAATGCTGGTAAGTAATCTGGCTTATGCGGTTGCAGAGGAGATGGGACTGCCGCATGAACAGTGTTATGAGCTTGCAATAGCAGGAATGCTCCATGATATAGGAAAGCTGAAGCTGACAAGTTATATTAACGGACAGGAGCAGGATCCTCTGGTGATCGAGGAACTGAAGTATGTCCGGATGCATTCTGCATTGGGATATGAGGAACTTAAAGGGCAGGGATATTCGGATTTTGTATTGGAGAGTATCCTGTACCATCATGAGAATTATGATGGTAGTGGATATCCGTCCAATAAAGCAGGTGATGATATACCCATAGGTGCCCGGATACTCAGAGTCTGCGATGTATATGCAGCATTGATCTCTGACAGACCATACAGAAGAGGATTTGATATTTCTTCAGTTATGGAGTTGATGATCGATGAAGTAAAAAATTTTGATATGCAGGTTTTTCTTGCGTTTCAGAGAGTGGTTCATAATGGAGACGGGCAGAATTTTTATAAAAGAGGAGGACAACATGGCATTAAAGAAGAAACCGGTAACCGGTATGAAGGACATTTTACCAAAAGAGATGGAAATCCGTAATTATGTGATGAACATGATTCGTGAAACATACGGAACATTTGGCTTTTCATCTATAGAGACACCATGTGTGGAACATATTGAAAATCTTTCCAGTAAACAGGGCGGAGAGAATGAGAAACTTATTTTCAAGATCCTGAAACGTGGGGAGAAACTGAAACTTGCGGAAGCAGAGAAAGAAAGTGATCTGGTTGACTCCGGACTTCGCTACGATCTGACTGTGCCGCTTTCCAGATATTATTCCAACAACGCAAATGAGCTTCCGGCTCCTTTTAAGGCACTTCAGATGGGCAATGTGTGGAGAGCAGACAGACCGCAGAGAGGACGTTTCCGTCAGTTTATGCAGTGTGATATTGATATTCTGGGTGAGCCTACTTATCTGGCTGAGATCGAACTGGTTCTTGCTACCACAACGTTGCTCGGAAAGCTGGATTTCCATAACTTTACGATTCGCATCAACGACAGAAAAATCTTAAAAGCGATGGCGCAGTACAGTGGATTCCCACAGGAAAGCTTTGACACTGTGTTTATCATTCTGGACAAGATGGACAAGATTGGTCTGGAAGGTGTTGCAGAAGAACTGGAGAAGGAAGGATTTGCAAAAGAGAGCATTGATACTTATCTTGGACTTTTCAAAGAGATCACTTCTGACATTGAGGGTGTCCGTTATTGCAAGGAGAAATTAAAAGATGTTCTGGATCCTAAGGTTGCCGAGGATCTTGAGACTATTATTTCTACTGTGGATTCTGTTAAAACAGCAGATTTTAAGATGTCTTTCGATCCGACTTTGGTACGTGGAATGTCTTATTATACAGGACCGATTTTTGAAATCTCTATGGATGAGTTTGGCGGCAGCGTAGGCGGCGGTGGACGCTATGATGAGATGATCGGTAAATTTACAGGAAACAATACATCTGCCTGCGGATTTTCAATTGGATTCGAGAGAATCGTAATGCTTCTTCTTGAGAGAAATTATGAAATCCCGACAAAGAATGGTAAGAAAGCATATCTTATCGAGAAGAATATGCCGGCAGACAAGATGCTGACGATTCTGAAACAGGCTCAGGAAGAGCGTAATGCCGGAACACAGATCAATATTTCTATTATGAAGAAGAATAAGAAATTCCAGAAAGATCAGATGACAGCAGAGGGCTATACAGAGTTTGTAGAATTCTTTAAAGACAGAATGTAATAATTCGTAACTGTTCAGCAACATTGCGAGATAGCAGACTGCCGGATAGTTACAACAATTCTTATAATATAGAAAGCATGAAAAGAGGAAAGAAACATGGCTGAAAGTATGCAGGGACTGCACAGAACATGCCGATGTGCAGAAGTAACAAAGGAAATGATCGGCAAAGAAGTTGTCCTTATGGGATGGGTTCAGAAAGCCCGCGATAAAGGCGGAATTATTTTCGTAGATTTAAGAGACCGTTCCGGTATCATGCAGCTGATTTTTGAGAATGGCAGCATTGATGAAGAAGGTTTTGCAAAAGCAGGTAAGCTGAGAAGTGAATTCGTAATCGCTGTTACCGGTGTGGTAGAAGAAAGAGGCGGCGCTGTTAACAAGAATCTTGCAACAGGTGAAATTGAGCTTCGCGTAAAATCCCTTCGTGTTCTGTCTGAAGCAGAGGTACCTCCGTTCCCAATTGAAGAGAACAGCAAGACAAAAGATGAAATCCGTCTGAAATATCGTTATCTTGACTTAAGAAGACCTGACCTTCAGAAGAATATTATGCTTAAGAGCAAAGTCATGATGATTACAAGACAGTTCTTCGCAAAAGAAGGATTCCTTGAAATTGAAACTCCGATGCTTGGTAAGAGTACACCGGAAGGTGCAAGAGATTATCTGGTACCGTCTCGTGTTCATCCGGGACATTTCTATGGTCTGCCACAGTCTCCGCAGCTGTACAAACAGCTTCTGATGTGCTCTGGTTATGACCGTTATATCCAGATTGCAAGATGTTTCCGTGACGAAGACCTTCGTGCGGACAGACAGCCGGAATTTACCCAGATCGATATGGAACTCTCTTTTGTAGATGTTGATGACGTAATTGATGTAAATGAGAGATTCCTTGCTTATCTGTTCAAGGAAGTACTTGATATTGATGTAAAACTTCCAATTCAGCGTATCACATGGCAGGAAGCTATGGACAGATTTGGTTCTGATAAACCGGATATGCGTTTCGGAATGGAACTTCATGATGTAAGTGATGTAGTTAAAAACTGTGGATTCAGCGTGTTTACTTCTGCGTTGGAAAATGGCGGCAGTGTTCGTGGTATCAATGCAGAAGGACAGGGCGCTATGCCACGTAAGAAAATTGACAAACTGGTTGAGTTTGCCAAAGGTTATGGTGCAAAAGGCCTTGCATACATTGCAATCGCTGAAGATGGCACAAGAAAATCTTCTTTTGCTAAATTCATGACAGATGAAGAGATGGATGCTCTGGTAGCAGCTATGGATGGTAAAGCAGGAGACTTACTTCTGTTTGCAGCAGATAAGAAGAAACTGGTTTATGATGTACTTGGCGCACTTCGTCTGGAACTTGCAAAGCAGATGGATCTTCTTGATAAGAATGAGTATCGTTTCGTATGGGTAACAGAGTTCCCGCTTCTTGAATGGAGTGAAGAAGAGAATCGTTTCACAGCAATGCATCATCCATTTACCATGCTTATGGAAGAGGACCTTCCACTTCTGGATACAGATCCTGGAAAAGTTCGTGCAAAAGCATATGATATCGTATTAAACGGTAATGAAATTGGTGGAGGAAGTGTCAGAATCCATCAGGATGATGTTCAGGAGAGAATGTTTGAAGCACTTGGATTCACAAAAGAAGCTGCTCACGAGCAGTTCGGATTCCTTCTGGACGCATTCAAATATGGAGTTCCGCCTCATGCCGGACTGGCATACGGACTTGACCGTCTGGTAATGCTTATGGCGAAAGTTGACAGCATCCGTGACGTAATCGCATTCCCGAAGGTTAAAGATGCTTCCTGTCTGATGACTCAGTCTCCGAGCCGCGTAAGCGAGGAGCAGTTAAAAGAACTGGAACTGGAAGTAAGACCGGAGGAAGTAACTGAATAAGGATGGAGCTTACAATTCAGACGTTTTTGATTGTATGCCCGTTGGTATTCCTTGCAGGATTAGTTGATTCTATCGCAGGCGGGGGTGGTTTGATCTCCCTGCCTGCGTATTTGCTTGCAGGGGTTCCGATGCACAATGCGATAGCAACGAATAAATTATCCTCGGCAACTGGGACAGCGATTTCAACAGCACGTTTATGTAAGAATAAATTTGTAGACTGGGGAGTTGCACTGCCATGTATTTCCATGGCTCTTGTCGGTTCTTTTGCAGGCGCTCATATTGCGCTTCTTGCCAGTGATAAGATATTAAAATGGATGCTGATTCCAGTACTTCCTATTGTTGCGTTTTATGTAATGAAGAAGAAAATCTGGATGATAACAGCAATGTAGAGATTTCCAGAAAGAAACAGTGGATTTTGTGTGCGGTGTGTTCTCTGGCTGTTGGCTGCTACGATGGCTTTTATGGGCCGGGAACTGGTACGTTTCTGCTTATTTTATATACAGGAGTAGCAAAACTTCCCGTAGCGAAAGCTTCCGGAACTATGAAACTTGCAAATCTTTCTTCTAATATAATGGCATTAGTTGTTTTTTATTTAGTGGAAAGATTGTCATATATCTTGGACTTGCAGCTTCTGTTTTTTCCATTGCAGGGCATTATGTAGGATCTGGAATGGTAATGAAAAATGGAAATAAAATCGTAAGACCGATTATTCTGATCGTTCTGGTTTTACTGTTTATCAAAATTATAACGGGGATGTAAAAAGAATAAGACAAAGATTAAAAAGACCACCATATCATAGAATGATTCGGGAAAGGAACATTTCTGTGATATGGTGGCCTTTTTAGTTGTTTAACCAAACTGCGAAGCAGTTATTTGGTTATGAGCAAGTAGCGGAAGCGGATTGCGAATATCCGATTGACTAATCGTTAATTGGAACTGCTTTCAGTAGAAGTATTATCATCTGTCTGCTTATCTGTATCGGCAGAAATATTTTCATCCTCAGAATCAGAAGTCTCAAGAGGAGAATCTGTCAAAGTACCGAAAATAGCATTTCCCAAAGTATTTCCCTCATCCTGAAGTTTCCAGGATACCCCATCATTGATTAGAACAAAATCTACATCATTGACGGTAGTAACGGTATTATCATTGATGCTGTTCAGAAGAATTTCGAAAGATTTTTCGTATCGTTTCTGGGAGCCATCGATAACTGCGTCAGCAGAAGCCAGATATTTATCAAGCTTTTCCTGATAATCAGCTAGGATCGAATCACTGTCAAAGGTTGTAATTTCAGTTGTAACAGTGGCATTGTATCCATTTTCACTGCTGGATTTAATGACATAATTAAAATTTTTATGAATCTGTTCGGCAAGTGCTGAGGCAATGGAATTTTTGCAGTATCGGATGTATTCATGATATTTACTACACCCAGATAAGATGTCATTTCTTTCAAATCCAGTTTCTGTAGAGTGTCAAGATAGACGGTCAGGGTATCTTCCGGTGAAAGGATATCCGGATCTGCCAGATCAGCTATAAGACCGCCGACAAGGTCATCTTCCAGAGAATTGGTACGCTGGATCTTCCATTTTTCCTTTTTATCATTGCCTGTATTGACAAGCTGTATGTTACAGTCTGTCTCAGCTGTATCATAGTCATTTGTGTTTAAAAGATGATTCAGGATCAGATAATGAGCCTCAAGAGATCTGGAAGAATCTTTGATATTTCCTTTTTGCGCCTGGGCTGACTCTGTGATCTGTGTCCGGAGAAGTTCTGCTTTAAAATCTCTGGCAAGAACTTTGGAATCGATTGTGGTCAGTTTGACAGAAACAGTGGCAGAATGATTGGCTGTGCCGACGATGACATCCGAAATTTTGTAATTAAATTTCCGGAAAAAGAGAGAAAAGGTTTCATTGATTTCATCAGTTAAATCAGTGTTCTCTGTGGCATCGGGGAACAGCTCTGTATAGGGTATGTATTTTTGCGTAGTTTCTGAATCGAGATTTTTTAACTGATCCAGTTCATTTCTGACTACACTCTTTACATCTGACTCATTTTTGCGGAAACAGCCGCTACTTACAGATACAGCAAAAAGAAAAAATAAGACAGAGAAAAGAAGAATCAGGTGTTTGTTTATATTCATACGTGTTCTTTCCTTTCACAGTGCTTTCTGTGCAACTGTTTGACAGTTACTTTTCTGTTTATTTTAACAGATTTTGTAGTGACTGTCAAAAAAGTGAAAAAGATGAACGAAATTCATAAAAAAAACGTGAAAAAATTGTGAAAAATGTTTCCATTTGGTTACAAAGCTTTTATTTTAAGGCAGAATCTGCTATGATAGGAAAGTGAATAATAATGATAATAAAAAGCAGTAGTGTATAATAGATGTTAGCCTGAACAAGGTGACAATATCAAGGAGGCAACTTATGAAGAAACGTATTATTATCGTTTTGGGAATCCTGATCGCAGCAGGCGGTATCGGAACCGGAGTCTGGTATCACTTTAAAGGAAACGGTCAGAGTGGAACCGGTGATTCTATTGTGTATGTGTCAAAAGTAAGTGTGATCACCGGATCTGAAACAACAGCGGTAAATCGGTTTGCCGGTGTGGTAGAACCGCAGAAAACTGTAAACGTAAAAATAGAAAGTGGACGAAAAGTAAAAGAAGTGGAAGTTAAGACAGGAGAAGAGGTAAAGGCCGGACAGCTTCTTTTTGAATATGATCTCAGCAGTATTGAGGATGATCTGAAGCAGGCACAACTGGATCTGGACAGATTAAAAAATGAACAGATCAGCCTGACAGAACAGATAGCCAGGCTGGAAGCGGAGAAGAAAAAAGCAAAGGCTGAAGATCAGTTGTCCTATACCATTGAAATTGAGACTAACAAAATGAATCTCAAGAAGAATGAATATAGTCAGAAGAGTAAACAGTCTGAAATTGATAAACTTCAGAGCGCAACACAGAATACAGAGGTTCGAAGTGAAATAGATGGTGTGATACAGAAAATTGACACTTCCAAAATGACAAGTGACGACGGTGATTCTGTGGATGACAGCAGTGCAATGAACAGTGGTATGTCATCAGATGACGGAAGCTCGGACAGTTCTGCATTTATTACAATCCTCAGTACAGGCGCTTACAGAGTGAAAGGTAAAGTTAATGAACAGAACAGGGATTCTATTGTACCCGGAGAGTCAGTGATTATCCGTTCCAGAGTGGACAGTAGTAAACATGGAAGGAACG
>ENA-OQIG01000679-OQIG01000679.1-human-gut-metagenome-genome-assembly--contig:-NODE-679-length-18407-cov-3.702899_pt1 | contig 18407 bp, 22 predicted proteins | sample MGYA00242576_ERZ504741 | MGnify/ENA primary metagenome ERZ504741 (study PRJEB26092, sample SAMD00036436) | human gut metagenome | host: Homo sapiens | study: EMG produced TPA metagenomics assembly of... | reverse complement strand
GCTGCGTAAAAAATACATGGATAATCCTCCAGAAGGACTTACTTCCACGGACATTCGCCATATGAGCGAGGAAGACCTGCTGGATATGGATTATTTTCTAAATGATGACGATCTTGATGAAGAATTTGGTGAGGAAGGTTTTTATCTTTTTTAATCCCTAGATCGTCTATTTGTGTTGCCCGCCTACCGGCGGGCATTTTTAATTCAAAAGAGCGCCGGCGGCGGTCTTTCCTATAAAGCAAAAAATTTGCTGAACTTCGCCGCAAATATGCAGACTTCGGCACCAAACTGGTAGGTGTAGACGTTGGCTGTCTCCAGCATCAGATCCCAGGCGGTATGCTCTCCAACCTGGAAAGCCAGCTTACAGCCATGAAACTGTATGACCGTCTCCCAGAAGTATTAGAAGAAGCAACCCGTGTCCGTGCCGATATGGGATATCCGCCTCTTGCCACCCCATCCAGCCAGCTGTGCGGTGCCCAGGCAACCACAAACGTATTAACCGGCAACCGCTACGCAATGGTCAGCCGTGAATTAAAAGACTACTGCCGCGGTCTCTACGGACGCCCACCGGGCCCTATTGATCCAACCCTTCTTGAAAAGGCCCTTGGAGATGAAAAACCGGCATTCATCCGTCCTGGTGACCAGTTAGCTCCAGGAATGGACACAGCAAGAGCCGAAGTCGGCTCACTTGCCCGCACAGAAGAAGACATAGTCACCTATGCCCTCTTCCCAGGCTATGCCCCAGATTTTCTGAAAGCTAAATACAGCTTGCAGTAAATCCCATTTTATTTTATCCACTCACGAACACGCACTAACGCGCTCCACTGCCTGCTGACGCAGGCGGTATGTTTATCAATAATAAGTGAAAGAAGGTATTACGTTGAAACAGACAGACGAAGCTAAACTTGAGCGTTCCAGAGAGATCCTGGAAGCTTTAAAAGAAGCCCGCGGAGGAAAACTTTTAGACTCCCACCGCGTTATGGGAAATGACCCGAACCTGATCAATATGTTCTATCAGCAATATGTAAACTGCAACAAAAAAGACATCTCTATTCCTAAAAAGTACAGAGAACTGATCGTCATGGCAGTCGGAATTGCAACCTCCACAGAGACCACTATGAAAGTCCATGGAAAACTGGCTCTGGAAAACGGCGCTACCATTGATGAGATCTTTGAAGTTATCCGCATCCTGTTCTTCACCTGCGGCGTAACAAAACTGCTTCCAGCACTGGAAACCCTCGGAGATCTTTTCGAAGCAATCGACCTGGAAGAAAAATAAATATAAACACCGCTATGTAAAAACAAAGTAAACTTTTTTTAACTGAACAGTATAAAAACGCTTTTCAAAAGGCCTTTCTATGATAAAATAAATCACAGGAGGGCCTTTTATTCTATTTCCCACACTTATATATAAAGGTATACATATTATGAAAACAGATAGTGCGCAGATACAATATGATAAAATGACAAAAACCCCCGTCAACAAACTGGTACTGCAGCTTGGACTGCCAACACAGTGAGTATGCTTGTGACCAGTGTATACAATATGGCAGATACCTTCTTTGTAAGCCAGCTCGGAACCAGTGTCAGCGGTGCTACAGGAGTCGTGTTCGCCCTGATGGCTATTATCAATGCCTTCGGCTTCATGTTCGGACATGGCGCAGGCAGCAATATCAGCCGTAAACTGGGAGCGCATGACGTAGAAAGCGCCCGCAAATTCGCATCCACCAGCTTCTTCTTATCATTATTATGTGGCGCCCTCATTTGCATCCTTGGCTTTCTCTTCCACGCTCCTTCATGCGTCTCCTTGGAAGCACTGACTCCATCCTTCCTCACGCGATCGAATATAGCACCTGGATCCTTATTGCAGCACCAGCCATGGCATCCAGCTGCGTTATGAATAACATTCTCCGCTACGAAGGAAAAGCCTTCTTTGCCATGTTAGGTCTTGCCTCCGGCGGTATTTTAAACATCTTCGGAGACATGTTCCTGATCTTCGTCCTAAAACTGGGAGTCCGTGGCGCTGGTATCTCCACCGCTATTTCCCAGTACATCAGCATGGCCATCCTCATCAGCCCATTCCTTCGCGGAAAAGTCCAAAGCCGCCTAAACATCCGCTACGTCACCCGACAGTTCAGCGATGTGTCCAACATCCTGGCAACCGGCTTTCCAAGCCTGATGCGCCAGGGACTTAACAGCGTTTCCGTTATGGTATTAAACCGCTTTGCAGGCCCTTACGGTGATGCCGCTATCGCAGCCATGAGCATTGTCACCAGGATCATAAACTTCCTCTTCTGTGTAGCACTGGGCATCGGACAAGGCTTCCAACCCGTCAGCGCCTTCAACTACGGCGCAGGAAAATACAAACGTGTCCGTAATGCTTTCTGGTTCAGCGTAAAAAGCAGCTTCGTAGTAATGAGCATTTCCGCCTTTATCGGAATAACCTGCTCTTCCCCCATCGTGCGCATGTTCCGTGATGACCCGGCAGTCCTTGCCATCGGTATTCCCGCCCTGCGTATCCAGTGCATCGCCCTCTTCTTCATGCCACTTTCCCTCTATGGAAACATGCTCTTCCAGAGCATTGGAAAGAATGGCCGTGCTACCTTCCTGTCCATGATCAGAAGCGGACTCATTTTCATTCCCGTCCTCTGTATCATGAACACTATCCTTGGACTCACCGGAATTCAGATATCCCAGACCATCTCTGATATCATATCCGCTTCTATCACACTTCCGATGGTCGTAAAATTCTTTAAAACCATGCCTAAAGACAAATAAAATTTCCATCAAAAAACCTCTCGGACTGCGTCCGAGAGGTTGGCAACACACTAGCTGAAAAGAGGATGAGGTACATGAGAAGCATCCATTTCAGAAAAAAGACCTGTTTTGTGAGTATAGCGTCAGGTCTGTGATACACTGTCTGAACATGCGCAGCATGTGAGTTTGTATCACAGACCTGACAAAAAGCGACGGAGCAAAACAGGTCTTTTTTCGCCGGGATGCGCTTATGTACCTCATCCTCTTTTCTTTCGAATATGTGCCCTATTTCCTACGAAACACCCCTCTAACCTTCTCCACATAAGGCTTCGTCCAAGGAATATTTCCCAAAAGCACCCAGGCAATACAAAGCAGCAGCAACACCGTCTGCCAATGCCCAAACGTAAACAAAATCGGATGATCTGCAGAAGAAGCCAATGATACCGCCTGTCTAAAGTTAGAATCCATCATCTGTCCCAAAACCATAGCCAGGATCAGCGGTGCAACCGGATAATCAAACCTTCTCATCAAAAATCCGATCACTCCAAACAAGAACATCAAAGCCACATCAAACAACCGGTTATTACATGCAAAAGATCCGATCACACAAAGACTGGTCACAACCGGGATCATCACATTCTTCGGTATCGTGATCACCTTACTGATCCTCGGCGCTACCAACAATCCAAGTACCAACAGCGCGAAGCAGGCAATAATCCCCGCGATCAAAATAGCCTGAAACGCCTCCGGATTTTTCCTGATAAACATAGGTCCCGGCTGCAGTCCATGAACATAGAATACAGACAAAATGATCGCAGTAACCGCATCACCAGGCACAGCCAGCGTCAGCATCGGAATAAGCGCACCACCAATACATGCATTATTAGAAGACTCACTGGCCATAATACCTTCCACAGCACCTTCACCAAATGGCACCTCCGGTTCCTTCACAATACGCTTCGCCTCATTATAAGCAATAAACGAAGCCACCGGACCACCGGCACCAGGAAGCGCACCAACCAGCATACCAATCGTCGAAGTATAAATAGACAGTTTCCAATGTTTAAGCACTTCCTTCAAACTAACCTTCGTCTTCTCCATAGCCAGAACATTCTGTTCCTGATCAAGACTATAAATAACACTCAACACCTCAGCAAATCCAAAAAAGCCAACCAGCGCCGGTACCGTACTGATACCACCTGCTAAATTCTGGATCCCCAAAGTCAGTCTCTTCGTACCCATTAACGGATCAAGTCCCACCATGCTGATGATCAGTCCCAGCATGACGCTGACCAATCCCTTTGCATAATTCTTCGTGCTGACAGATCCAACTGTCACCAGTCCAAACAAAGCCAACAGGAAATAATCCATTTTCGTAAACTTAATAGCAATCGCCGCAACCGGCTCAGCCAACAGTCCCAAAGCAATAAATCCAAAAACACTACCCACGAAAGAATAGATCGTAGCCGTAAAAAGCGCCTTATAAGACTGTCCCTTCTTAGACATAGGATAACCATCCAAAGTAGTAACAACTGAAGACGGCGCACCAGGAATATTGATCAAAATAGCAGAAACAGCACCTGAGAATACACCCACCACATAAACGCCCATGATCATAGCCAAAGCGTCAGAATGATCCCAAGTATAAGTAATAGAAACAAGCAGCGCTGTAGCCATGGATACAGAAAGTCCCGGTATAGCACCTACAAAAAGACCTGCCACAGATCCCAAAAGGACCATAAGAAGAAAGCGCAGATCCACGATCGATAACATTTCCAACATCTGTTTTTCCTCCTTAAACTTATGGCAGCATTACATGTAAACAAGTCCTAAATGCAATACTCAAAAACAATGATGTCCCAATAGGAACAAGTACAAGCACAGCCACTTTTCTCACCTTCATAAACCACATCATAGCGATCAGAAAAATAACCGTAGCAACCTCAAAAATAGAGATCGTAATACTAAAACTCAAGATTCCGATCGTAACCCGCGGAATTGAAACCGCTCCCAGAACCAGATAATAAAGTCCACAAAGCACCAGCACTCCCAAAACTCTTGCCATCTTTCCCTTACTATCTGTCTTTTCTTTCAAAGTAATTCCATTCCCGGCTCTCTTCATAGCCAGAACTCCCTGTCCCATGATCCAGATAGAAAGCCCGATCAGTGCTGCACCAACCAATGCCGGAAAAAGATACGGAGACTGGCTCCAAGATTTATTAAACGCCTTTGCATAGGATATAAGAGAATACGAGAGCAGCAAAATGCCGCTCCCGCAAAATAAGATACCCTCTGCAATCAGTGAAGAAACTTTGTTTTTCATTGATCAATCCTCAATTAACTCTCAACATTTCCAGATTACAGTTCCACCATATGCTGAACTGTAACTATCACTCTGCAACTCTTGCAATACCAAAATCCTCAGGGCTCTTCTCAGCTACGCCGTTGTCATACTGTAACCAGCAGATAACAGACTTCCAGTTATCATAGAACTTCTGGATAGAAGCATCATCTGTATACTCTTCATAAACAGGATCAGCTGCTTTCTGCTTAACAAAATCAGTCCACTCAGGATCAGCAAATACCTTCTGGGATGCTGCCTTTAATACATCAACCACATCCTGTGGAGTATCATTATTAACAACAAAGCTTAACAGAGTATAAGGAATATTTAAATACTTCTCAGCTTCCGGTACAGACTCAGTAAATGCAGGAATGTCAGGATAAGCTTCCATTCTCTTATCAGAGAAAACAGCTAAAGCTTAACATCGCCACTTTCAATATAGCCGCCTAAAGTAGAAGATATTAGGGTTAGTAAAATCAACCTGTCCACCAATTACGCCTAACAGAGCATCATTACCGGAGTCAAAACTGGTCATAGCCACATCATAACCAAGCTCCTTCATAACAAGACCCTGGTTGTGTCCGCTTCCGCCAGGACCAGAGTGAGACATAGTGATCTTTCCAGGATTTGCCTTAATATCATCCAGTAACTCTTCCAGAGTGTTGTACTTGGAGTCTTTACCAACAACCAGTATCTTAGGATCTCCTACTAATGGAGAAATAACAGTAAAATCAGAATAATCCAGATCGCAGACATTCATAGTGCGATAGGTTCCCATGGTCTCTGCACAAACTAATACAGTATAACCATCAGAAGGCTGTTCCTTTACAAACTGAGAACCGATAGAACCAGAAGCACCACCCTGGTTGGTAACTGTAATAGCCTGTCCTAAATACTTCTCTAACAGAGCTGCTAACTTTCTGCCCCATACATCCGTAGTTCCGCCTGCTGCGTAAGGGATGATCATAGTAATAGGCTTGGTAGGATAATCAGCAGTTGCTACTAAATCTCCCTCTGCTGCAGACTCAGCTGCTTCGCCGGACTCTTCCTTGTCCCCTGCCTCTGCTGCGGTGGTTTCTGCTGATGGCTCAGCTGCTTTTGTTGTCTCATTTGTGGATACAGAAACACTGCATGCTGTCATAGACAGGCACATTGCAGCAGCTGTAGCCAGTGCGACCCATTTTTTCAGTTTCATAATACTACACTCCTCTTTCTGTAAAATAATATACTCTCGTAATCTCCGCTGTGCTAATGCAGATTATAACACAGCAGGTGACAGGTTTCAACAATAAACTTTGCCAAGTTAAAACTTTAAAGCTTTTACTCACTGTTGTCATATTTCTTGTATTCTTTCCTGAAACATGGTATCATTTTTGCTGTATACAACCTCAAAGTAATTTTTTATACCCACAGGAGGATCCTTAAAAAATGCCCACAAAACTGACAAAACCCATTTTCCTCTGCGGCTACACCAACAGCGGAAAAACTACCATAGGAAAAGAACTGGCCCGCCAGCTTGACGTACCATTTTACGATACAGACGAACTGATCACCTCCCAGACAGGACAGACTCCACAACAGATCTTCGCCTCTCAAGCAACGAAGCCTTCCGCAATATTGAACATGAGATCACCAAACAGGTATCCAGCTATCCCCCCTGCGTAATTTCCACAGGTGGCGGTCTGCTCACCTACTCCCGCAACGGCGATCTTCTCTCCAAAGCCGGTACCATTATCTACTTAAACCGCCCCTTTGAAGACTGCTACAAAAGCCTGATGCGAAATCCTGACCGGCCTCTTATCAAAAACAACACCAAAGAAGAACTTCTTGACCGATACAACAAGCGGGCAGTCTCCTATGAGGCTTACGCAGCATTTACAGTAAAAAATGACCGCACCCCACAGGCAACTGCCCGTCATATCATTGAACTACTTTTCTAAAAACATCATAAGTATTTCTTCATAATTTCATACAGCAGCTCAATACGGATGGGCTTAGATAAATGTTCATTCATCCCAGCCGCCAGAGCTGCTTTCACATCTTCCTCAAAAGCATTGGCTGTCATAGCAATGATCGGTTTATTGGCATGGACCGGATCCGCCAGTTTCCGGATCCTTCTTGCAGCCTCATACCCATCCATTACCGGCATCATGATATCCATTAAAATAAGATCAATATCATCTGCCTCCGGCTGACTCATATATTCTACCGCCTTCTGTCCGTTTCCCACACAGACCACATGGATGCCTGCTTCCTGCAAGATGGTTTCTGCGATCTCACGGTTCAGTTCCACATCTTCTACCAGAAGTACCTTCCTGCCCTTAAAAGTATCCGGCGCAATGATCTCATTTCCGCCAATACCGCCTGCCTTGCTGGAATTTTGCAGCACATCATAAAGTTCCGATAAAAACAACGGCTTGGCACAAAATGCCGTAACACCTGCTTCTCTTGCCTCATCCTCAATATCCGACCAGTCATAAGCAGTCAGAATAATGATGGGCACCTCATCTCCAATCTCACTTCGGATCCGTCGTACTACCTCCACGCCATTCATATCCGGCATCAGCCAGTCAATAATGTATACATGGAACGGATCATTCTGCTCAGTAGCATATTTTGCCCTGAAAACTGCCTCCTTTCCGGAAGTCGTCCACTCAGGCCGCAACCCGATCGTCCGCAACATCTTTTCCACGCTGACGCAGCTGTCCATATTATCATCTGCCACCAGTGCCCGAAAACCGTTTAATTCCTGGATCACGCCCCGGTTCTTTGTTGCAGAAGTAGTCTTAAAACGCAAGCCAATAGTGATCTCAGAGCCTTTTCCCAGCTCACTTTTCACCTTTATATTTCCGCCCATCATATCTACAATATTCTCTTCCCGTCTACCTCTGCCTCATAGGTGATACTGTTCTCTTCATCCCGTTCTTCCGGATCTCGGCTGTTAAAAAATGTTTCTATGCTTTCCAGAGACAGATCTTTCTTTAAACTCTCCTTATACTCTTCCACTGCAGAATTACAGACAATAAAATCAGCCAGCCCGGTATACATACCAGTCTGACTGATTTTTAACAACCACGGTGCAAAATTCATCCGCGTATATGTATTCTTTTCTATATCCACCAGGACACTATTAAAGAAACTTCCACCTAAAACCTGCAGTACGTCTTCTTCCCTCATCCTAAGCTCCTTTAATTTCCGTCAAACCAAAAATCTCATACTGCTTTCATTTTAAGAGATGGGCTAAGGATTGTCCAGCAGATTTTAAAACGGTCCTATATTAATTGTCTGGGCAATGATCAGCATAATGACACTTACAACAGTCCAGATACAATGCAGTGGAAACTGGAATTTCAGCCAGTCTACCCAGTTTACTTTGGCAACTGCCATCGTTGCCATGTAAGAAGCATTGGTAGGATAAATAGTATTGGACCAGCCATCACCAAACTGTGTGGCAAGGACAGCGCCCTGCTTGGAAACATGAAGGATATCTGCCAGTGGAGACATGATAGGCATGGTAGCTGTCATCTGGCCGGAACCGCTGTTGATCGGGAAATTAAGCAGCATGCCGGCAATAAAGATACCCACAATAGCCAGAGTAGGAGGAAAAGCGCTGCAATCTTTGAAATTCCATAAACAAATACGTCAAGTGTATTGCTGGTTGTCATAAGAAGGGCAATGGTACGTGCAAAACACATAACAAGGGCTCCCTGAAGAATATCTCTTGCACCATTCATGAACATTTTACAGGTATCAGTAAGACTGTGGCCGGAGAGAACGCCGGCACCTGTACTCATTACCAGGAACAGACCTGTCATTTCAGCAATATCCCAGCCAAGCTTGATCACACCGAAAATATTAAAGAAAAAGCAGACAACAACATAGACACATACCACTTTGTTTTTAGCGCTTAAAGTTGCATTCTGAGTCATCTGCATATTCTCTTTTCTGCGTATCTCATCTTCTTCGTAGGTAGCACTGAGTATAGGATTTTTGCGTATTTTCTTCGCATATCTTAAAATATACCATACAGTGATCCCGTAAAAAAGGAAGAAGCAGATGGCACGATACCACATAGCAGAATAAAGAGGAAGCTGGCAGATCTTCTGGCCGATAATAGTAGTAAACGGATTTCCCATACCCGTACTATAGCCAACGCAGTTTCCGCAGATAACGATAGCAAGGGCAGTCATGGTATCAAAACCAAGATCCAGTACCAGCGGCAGTATCATGGGAAGGAAGATGATACAAAGCTCCGGAGCCCCCATAAAGGACTCAAAAAGTCCAAAAACAAGAATGAGGAACGGGATCGCCATTTCCCGGTTCTTATCAAATTTTTTAAGGATGATGGCAAGAGCAGCCGGGATAATGCCAAGTTCATTGATAATGCCGAAGGTTCCACCTACTACAAGAGTCATAAAGATCATGCTGGCAGCATTGGTAAAACCTCCAGAGTAAGCAGATATAAACTGGATAAATGTAATCGGGGTTTTTGGAAGATAATGAAAGCTGTTAGGATCAACAATATTTCTTCCTGTATTGGGATCTAATACCCGGTCATAAGCTCCTGCAGGCATAATCCACGAAAGTACAGCAAAGAACATAGCAATTCATACCAGTATAACAAAAATGTGGGGGATCTGTATTTTTTTCTTCACAGTATAGTTCTCCTCTCCGTTTATGGTTCATCAACGGTTACATGAACAAGTGCCTCTGCAATGGCTGCTTCTGAAAGTTCCTGTCCGATACCCGGTCTGTCTGATACATAGAATTTTCCATTTACAGGCTGATAATCATACTTGCCAAGACGGGCAATAGCAGGCTGTGTGGAACGAAAATGATGTTCATAAATCGCAAATTGGTAGTAGCGGCTGTCAGCTGTAAAGCAGCTGCTGTGGAAATTGGACCGCCTGCACAGTGGATCTGCGCCTTTACGTCAAAAGCTTCTGCCATGGTACAGATCTTTCTGCACTCTGAAATACCGCCGCAGTTGCAGGCATCCGGCTGAACTAACTGGATAGAGTTATCTTTAAAGTAATTAAGGAACTGCAATCTGGTATATAAACGTTCCCCAGATGCCAAAGGAGTGCGGACCTTTTCACGGATCAGCTTCTGGAATTCCGGGCGGAGGGGCGTACAGGGCTCTTCTAAGGCGTAAAAATTATATTTATCGCAAAGCTCTCCTAATTTAATACCGGAAGTAACATCGGTACGCCCATGATTTTCCATGATAATATCAACATTGCCGCAGGCTTCGCGGATCGCAACAATACGTTCTTCTACCATATTATAAAAATCAGTAGAGACAAAACCTTCACAGTCACGGTTTGGAATATCTTTCTTATCCCGGTCATAAAGAGTAAAATCCAGCTTTACCGCATCATATCCGTCTTCCATTGCATATTTACAGATATCTGCGTATTCTTTTGCGGTACCTCTTGGCCCTACATCTTCATTCCAGCCAAACTGAAGCTGTGACGCATAGCAGCGGATGCTGTCATTTACCTTTCCGCCTAATAATTCATAAACAGGAACATTTAATACTTTTCCCTTGATATCCATTAAGGCAATGTCAATGGCGCTGATAGCTGCAAAAACAACCGGGCCGCCGCCCTGGCCCCAGAAGCTTACTTTAAACATTCTCTCCCACAGCTCATCTGTACGCATAGGATCTTTTCCTATGACCAGACGGGAGATATCCTGGAGCATGCCGATCCCCGCAGGTGCTGCGTAATCAAAAGCGATCCCCGCTTCACCGTCACCATAGAAACCTTCATCTGTCCATACCCGGCAGCAGATGGGACGTCTGCTGGCTCTCTGGGCAGTAGCATCCAGCATGTAAATATCAACTTTTGTTATCTTCATAAAAAACTCCATTCTGCCGCCCAACAGCAGCCCAAACTTTTAATAAACTTTTTCCTGTTTTTTCCAATTACCCAAAGCTTTCTCAACTTTATCAAACGCCTCCTCCAGATACGCTCTGGGGCAGGCGAAATTCACACGGATAAAACCGGGAGCAGAAAAAGACTCTCCGTCATTAAATTTCACACCTGCTTCTTTCATAAAAAAGCCGGCAGGATCACTTAATCCGGTTTCTCTGGCATCGATCCAGCCTAAATAAGTACCTTCACTGTGGCAGATAGAAAGCCCCGGGATCCGGCTGATCCGTTCGTCCAGCCATTTTTTATTTTCCTTCAGGTATTCTAACAGTTCCTGCCGCCATTCTTCCCCTTTTGTAAAAGCTGCCTCAAGGGCAACAAAAGAAAGAGTATCAAAAGGCGCATGCATCGTTGCTGCTACTTCTTCGTATTTATGTCTTAACTTTTCATTTGGGATAATGGCAAATGCCACCGGAAGACCGGGTATGTTATAGGTCTTGCTTGCAGAATGATGAAGGATCACTCTCTGTCTGGCTGCTTCATTTAAGGTAATCGCAGGAATATGTTCTCCTTCCAGGATCAGGTCACTGTGTATCTCATCTGCAACCACCACAATGTCATGTCTGGCAGCAAATGCAAATAACTCCTCAAGTTCCTTTCCGGTAAATACACGACCTACCGGATTATGAGGATTACACAGCACAAAGGTGGTCACATCCTGTGTAACCGCTTTTTCCATTGCCTCAAAATCAAAGGTATACAGCCCGTTTTCCTGTTTTAAAGGTACACGGATCACCGGCTTTCCCGCTTCCTGGGGCAATTTCTGGTTAATATGGGGATACATAGGAGTTGCCACCATAATGGTGCCGCCTAAAGCTCTGGCAGCAATATTATTTCCTGTATTAACTCCATGGTTAAACAGGATCCATTCTTTTTTTACATCAAAATCATATCTTCTCTTATAATAGGAAATAACTGCCTGATAAACACTTTCTCCGGGAAATGTATATCCGAAAAATGGATGTTCCAGGCGTTTTTTCAGTGCTTCTAAAACAGGCTCTGCCACAGGAAAGTCCATATCCGCAACCCACAGCGGGATATAATCTCCTCCCTGGCCGTCCCATTTAGAGCAGTCTGTATTTTTTCTGTTTATCTGTCTGTTAAAATCAATTTTCATTTGGGGGACTCCTTTCGCAGCCGCTTGTTTTTCTTTTGGACTCCTTAACTCACAAGCCCCGCGCTGGTGCGCTCCACTGCCTGCTGACGCAGGCGGCTTGTTCGTTAATGGCTTGCGAAAAACAAATGCCGCCTCGGGCGGCGCTTGTTTTTCTCTGCGCTCATTATATCGTATACGACCACTTAGGCAGTACACGCTCTAAGAACTGCTTTGTTCTTTCTTCTTTTGGATTGGAAAAGATCTCATCCGGCTTTCCTTCTTCCACTACAACACCACCGGCCATAAAGATCACACGATTGGCTGCATCAGAAGCAAAGCTCATTTCATGGGTCACTATGATCATGGTGATCCCTTCTTTTGCAATATCTTTGATAACTTTTAATACTTCTCCCACCAGCTCCGGATCCAGGGCAGACGTAGGTTCGTCAAAAAGGATCACATCCGGATTTAACACAACAGCTCTGGCAATTCCCACTCTCTGCTGCTGTCCGCCGGAAAGCTGGGACGGATAATAATCTGCCTTATCCTTAAGACCTACCTTTTCCAATGCATCAAGAGCGATCTCCTTTGCCTTTTCTTTTGATACGCCTCTTGCCTGGGTCAGTCCTTCCATTACATTTCCAAGGGCCGTTTTATTGGCAAACAGATTATAATTCTGGAAAACCATGGCAGTCCTTAAACGGATCTCATGGATTTCTTTCTTCTTTGCTTTTGCTGCGTCTACTGTAATATCTCCTACTGTGATCGTTCCTTCATCTGCTCTTTCCAGGAAATTAATGCACCGCAGCATGGTGGTCTTTCCGGAGCCGCTGGGGCCGATCACTACCACCACATCTCCTTTATTTACAGTAATATCAACACCTTTTAAAACCTGGTTCTGTCCAAATGCTTTATGTAAATTTTTAATCTCGATCATATCTTACCTCCTGCCGCATATTTATACCGTTTTTCCATTACATAAAACAGCTTTTCCACGCAGACGCACATAGCCCAGTATACGACAGCCACTGCAATATATGCCTCCAGATAACGGAAATTCACAGCTGCCGAATTGATGGCCGCTCCTAAAATATCATTTACAGAAATAAGATATACAATGGATGTGGACTTTAAAAGACCGATCACATTGTTGCACAGAACAGGAAGGGCTGCAGGAACAGCCTGTGGAAAGACCACCCGAAACAATGTCTTTGTCCTGGTAAGTCCTATGGAATACGCAGCTTCATACTGTCCTTTTCCCACGGAAAGGAGAGCGCCAAGAACTGTTTCTGTGATCTGCACCACTGCATAAATGCTTAACGCAGCAATACCTATATATATTTTATTCATAGTCTGCAGCGGCTTTGCCCACTCATAGCTTAACGCCAGGTAATCAATAGGCTTTAAGATCAGGTAATTGATCATAAGCACCAGCAGTACCGCCGGTATTCCTTTTAAAATATTAGACGCATTTTTTAAAAACGAAGCTGCAAAAGGAACATTGAAGCGGCGGATCACCGCAAAGGGAACACCAAAAAGGAAACCTATAAACAGGGGAGCAAAAGTCAGCAGCAAAGTAACCGGCATAGCTTCCCATATTTTCCCGATCACTGTAAAAACATACGAAAACTCAAAGGGCGATGCCATTTTCCTTCCTCCTTGTCTGACCATTAAGCCGGTGCTCCATCCAGGTAAACAAACGCTCCAGTAAATAGGAAACGATGATAAATATGATCGCTGCATCTACATAGCCTTCCAGAACACGGTTGGTACGTGTTCCAATAGCTTTTACCTGACCCATGATATCAATAATTCCCAGTGTAAATGCCATTGCAGTTGCCTGGAAAGATCCGACCACACGGGTTCCAAATGCAGGCGCTGCTATTTTAAATGCCTGTGGGATAATGATCCTTTTATAGGTCTGAAATGTGGTAAGTCCTACAGAAGCTGCCGCTTCAAGCTGGCCCTTGGGAACACTTTCAATAGAAGACCGGATGATCTCCGACATAAATGCCCATCATTTAAAAGATATGTAACCAGTACAAAAAACAGCTTACTCCAATGGTTAATATCCACTCCTAAGGGTGCTACAAGAAGTGGCAGTCCATAATAGACTACAAATAGCTGCACCAGGATCGGGGTACCTCTTACAAAAGAGATATAAAGAGCTGCCAGTTCTTTTAACACTGGTATTTTAAAGATACGTGCCGCTGCCAGAATAAATCCCAGGACCAGCCCCCTGCAACGCTCACTACTACAATAAGAAGCGTTACAGGGAAACGGGATAAGATCTTTGGGAAATATTCCACCATATCGCTGAAACGGAAAATGCTGGAAAGATCCATGTTTTATGCTCCTGTTCTGTTACTGTTCATGTTATAAGATCATTCATAAAATACGTGTACCGTAAATTTATTCTTCTGAGTTATAATCACTTCCTGTGTACTCAATAGAAAGCTTTGTAAGAGTTCCGTCTTCTTTCATTGACTTTAAAGCAGTATCCATGTCATCCCGGAGCTGTTCCTCTCCCTGTGCCAGCATGAAATAGGCCTGTGACTCGCTGAAATAGCTGTCTTCGTTAATATCATAGCCACCGCCAAATGCTTCATTGTATTTTTTAAATGTCTTCTTGGTTGCAACAATGGCATCCAGTCTTCCGTTCATTACATCATCATAAATACTTTCATTGGTAGCACCATTGGAATATACAATATCGATTTTATTGTCATGTTCTGCATTGTATGTTTCCAGAATCGCTGCTGTGTTGCTTCCCTGACCGGCACTTACTTTCTTTCCAACCAGATCATCAATAGAGTGGATATCATCTCTTCCTTTTTTGTATACAAGACGCTTATTGTAAGCGGCAAAACCTTCATTTGTAAACAGATACTTCTTCTCTCTTTCCGGGTTCTTCTCAAACTGCTGGGAGCCAATGGAAACCTTCTTTGCATCCAGAGCAACAGAAATGTTGGCAAGTTCCATGTTTTCAATCTGGAATTCATACTGTGGAAGGCGGTTGTCGATCTCCTGTAAAACAGCCACATCATAGCCTGCAGGCTGGTTATTTTCATCTATGTATGTATATGGTTCAAAGGTAGCGCCTACTGCCACATAGACTTTTCTTACTTCCTGGCTGTCTGAATTTCCCTGGGCTGTATTCTGTCCTGCATCCTGAGCTGCCCCACTCTCTGCTGTTTTGCTGCTGCAGCCAGCCAAAACTGCTGCCGCAAGTACAGCTCCTGCAAATATTCTGATGCCTGACTTCCATTTTCCTCTCATAATTGCTGCCTCCTGATCTTTCATGATCTCATCTATTCTGTTCTCACTTTTTCCAACCTATCTAATCTGTTATTTCTCTTCTTTTTTGTCATCCTCATCATCCATAAGGCTGCTGTAAAAGCCGCTTATAATAAGCTCTTGTCTGATACAGCGCACCTACCGGATTGTGGGCCAGAACACGGTCCTTTGTGACCAGCGTAGTTGCCAGAGCCTTGGAATATTTATAAAATAAACTGTCATGGCCTACACAAAGCCCCACTACTACATTTAACTGGGTCCCCGCTTTATTTAAAAGCTTTGCCTGTAAAATAGGATTACACATCACCGGTCCGGTCTTACATGTATATTTGGGATCCAGACCAATATCTGTTTTATCTACAGAACCTACTTTACATGCCACTCCGTATACGTCAAACCCATTTAATTTCAATATCCTTGCGAAAATACGGCTCTCTTCGATCAGCCTACGCAGGTTGCGATGCCGATCTTCTTTGCACCGATCCTTTTCGCTACTTCCATGATCTCCTCTACACGGGTATATTTTCCATAAAAGCCACCTTCCACTTCAGCTGAAGCAATGGCTATCTTATTGTTTTCTTCATTTTCTGTATAAAGCTTAACTACTTTTTCTAATTCTTTTTCAGTCAGTTTTTCTGTAAGACAAAATTCCGGATAAGAAGCGTTCCGCTTGGAACAGTTAAGCACACCACAGTCCGTACAGCTGTGGGGAAATATCTTTTTCTCTGCACTTACTGACACTTCCTGAGTTTTTTCCACATTTTTCTTAGCCTTACTGCTTTTATCCTTGCTATCTTTTTCTTTCTTTGTCACTCATATGCTTTCTCCTCACCTTTTATTAACCAATCACATCGGTATGTTAATGGGTATTATAGAGATGATGAACATTTTTGTCAACATGTGATTTTCTATTGCCAGTTATAAAAGAAGACTATAGCAGAACAATTGCACAAAATGTCTGTTCCACATAAAAATCATAAATTTCTCTGGTATACTCACAAAAACAATGAAAGTAAAGAGAGGTACAATGTTTATGAAGATCCTCAGAAAAACACTGCATATCGGCGGCATGAGCTGTGTAAACTGTGAACACAGGATCCGGTACGTCCTGAAAACCGCACCCGGGATCCAGGACGCTACTGTAAGCTACAATACCGGCCTTGCCCATGTTACTTACGATACCGATACCATTTCCTTAAAACAGATCCGGGAGATCATTGAAAAAAACGGCTATACCATTTTGCCGGAAACAGGAACATCCGATTATGATATGAAAAAAAACTTTGTCTCACTGGCTGTTATCCTGTTTTTATATGCCCTTTTACAGCATTTCGGCATTCTCAACCTGCTGGCACCAGGGCAGCTGGCAGATACAAAAATGGGCTATGGCATGCTGTTTGTGATCGGACTTATTACATCTGTACACTGTATTGCCATGTGCGGCGGCATCAACCTGTCCCAGTGTATTCCACAACCTTCAAATGCCTCTGATGTTTCCGGAAGCAGCCGCGCTCTTGACATTTTTCTTCCGGCTCTTCTTTATAATACAGGCCGTGTGATTTCTTATACAGCGATTGGTTTTCTTTTAGGTCTTGTTGGCATGCTGTTAGGCACCGGTACACAGACCGGGATTTCCTATTTTCTCCAGGGTAGCTTAAAAATGATCGCCGGAATTTTTATGGTGATCATGGGCATCAATATGCTGGGGATCTTTCCCTGGCTTCGTCCACTTACCTTACGGATCCCACGTTTTTTATCCACAAAAGTCCTTAAAAAGCGTGCTTCCAGCCGACAGCCACTGTTTGTTGGACTTTTAAACGGCTGATGCCTGCGGTCCCCTTCAATCCATGCAGATTGTGGCTCTGGCCTGCCAAAATCCATTTTCCGGTGCTTTATCCATGTTTTTATTCAGTCTTGGAACCGTTCCCCTTATGCTTGGGCTTGGCTCTCTGGTTTCCATTCTTGGAAAGCGTTTGCAAAAAAAATGACCACTGTTGGCGCCATCCTTGTAGTTGTCCTCGGTCTTGCCATGTTTTCCCAGGGAACTGCATTAGCCGGTATTTCCGAAGGCCCGGAAAATTCTCAAAATACAGCAAATCCTCAAAATACGGGAACTTCCGAAGATCAGGGAACCTCGACAGATACCACAGATCCTCCAATGCTGCCGATAAAACACCCCAGGATGAAAATGCAAATAACATCCAGGTCATCTACAGCACCTTACAGCGCGGAAGATATCCTGATATCAAAGTTCAGACCGGTGTTCCTATAAAATGGATCATCAATGCTCCCAAAGGCTCCCTTAACGGCTGCAACTACAGAATGTTGCTGCGCTCCTTCGGAATTGAACATACCCTTTCAGAAGGAGAAAATGTGATCGAATTTACTCCTTCTAAATCCGGAACTTTTCAATATACTTGCTGGATGGGAATGATACGTGGTAATATCACTGTAACAGATACACTAGAAACTTCTCCAACTGATCCAGATACAAGTACAGGAGCGGAAGAAACAGATCCTGAAACAGAACCATTTTTTAACGGCTCCGGTATGGGCTGCTGCGGAAGCTAAAAACATCTGGAATTGTATGGCGAAAACTTGTAATGAGGATGTTTAAGAAGGAATGGATGATTGATATGATGGAACAGAAAACGATACTGATCGTCGATGATGAAAACATGATGCGTGAGGCCGTTGCTCCTATCTTGAAAAGCAGGGATATCATGTGCTCCAGGCAGAAACAGGAACGCAGGCACTCAGCCTTCTGGAAAAAGAAACGGTTTCCTTTGTAATCCTGGACCTGATGCTTCCAGATATATCCGGTGAAGAAATCTGTTCCAGAATACGCAGGCAGTCCCGGATTCCCATTATCATGCTCACAGCCAAAACCATGGAAGATGATATGTTAAATGGTTTAAACCTTGGAGCAGACGATTATATCACCAAGCCTTTCAGCCTGAAAAACCTGTATGCCAGG
>ENA-OQIG01000678-OQIG01000678.1-human-gut-metagenome-genome-assembly--contig:-NODE-678-length-18409-cov-3.552456_pt1 | contig 18409 bp, 23 predicted proteins | sample MGYA00242576_ERZ504741 | MGnify/ENA primary metagenome ERZ504741 (study PRJEB26092, sample SAMD00036436) | human gut metagenome | host: Homo sapiens | study: EMG produced TPA metagenomics assembly of... | reverse complement strand
GATTATGATGTCACCGTCCGTGGGGCCGTCTCCATCGCTCGCCGGCTGATGGATCCGCTGGCGGAACTGGTCAAGATCGATCCTAAGTCCATCGGTGTCGGCCAATACCAGCATGATGTAGACCAGACCAAATTGAAAAAATCACTCGACCAGACAGTGGAGAACTGTGTCAACCAGGTAGGTGTCAATCTCAACACAGCCAGCAGTCATCTGCTCACCTACATTTCCGGTCTGGGTCCGCAACTGGCACAGAACATTGTAGCCTACCGCGCTGCCAACGGCGCCTTTGCCTCACGTAAAGAGTTGATGAAAGTACCCCGCATGGGAGCTAAAGCTTTTGAACAATGCGCCGGATTCCTTCGTATCGCCGGAGGAGAAAATCCGTTGGACAACACCGCTGTGCATCCCGAAAGTTATGGGATCGTGCAACAGATGGCCAAAGATCTGTCATGTACTGTTCCTCAACTGATTGCCGACAAATCGTTGCGTACCCGTATCGAAATGGAAAAGTATATCACCCCCACCGTAGGACTCCCTACCTTGAAGGATATTCTGCAAGAGCTCGACAAACCGGGACGCGACCCGCGCGATACCATCCAGGTATTTGAGTTCGACCGTAACGTGCGTACCATCAACGACCTCCGCGAAGGGATGACTCTACCCGGTATTGTCAGCAACATCACCAACTTCGGAGCTTTTGTCGATATAGGCATCAAGGAGAACGGGCTTGTCCATCTCTCCCAGCTTGCCAACCGATTCATCACCGATCCCACCGAAGTGGTCTCCATTCATCAGCACGTCACGGTGAAAGTACTGAGCATAGACCTCGAACGGAAACGGATACAGTTGACGATGAAGGAGGAGTAAACCGGTTTAAAATAATCAAAAGCCCCGGTCTCTCTTCCGGTGATTCCTGACAAGAATAAACGACAACCACTGTTGTACATACTTTTATCGGAAGAGAGTACCGGGGCAATCTGCAAACTTGTGTTATCTAATATCACTCTCCGGCCTGTGTCGCCAGATAGTCTATCAACTGTTCCATCGAAGTATCTTTGAGTATCACCCGTTTCCGCCCGTCAAGCAGATAGATAGTCGGCGTAGCGCGGATATCATAAAGTTGCCGGGTTCGGATATCACCTGCTTTGTTCCAACCCACGATCCATCCTGCGGCATATACACTGCCTTTGCCGCCCACTCTTCCTGTTTCGTCAGGATAGATAGCCAGCACCGCAGTGTCCCGTTTTCCACCATCTCAACGAAAGCGGGTATTTCAGCAAATAACTTCTCAAACTTCCGGCAATTCGAACAGTCCGGATCGTAAAAGAACAACATCGTATATTGGGCTTTCAGCCTGCTCATCCGGCTATTGTCACCATGTACCGTGACATATGTAAAATCCGCCGCTTTCATTCCCGGGCGATTCTTGTGTGCCTGCTTCAATCGGTCTGCCGGACGGATCTTCTCCCATTCCTGCAATCTGTCCGATTGCAGCATCTGTTCCAGTACCGCGATGTAAAAGTCTTCGTTGCGCATCGGTGAATTCGGCTCGTTGAGATACTTTTCTCCCAGCAGGCAAAAGCGCCGGTATGCCGTACTGTCTGCCTCCATCCGTACCATCATGGTATGCAATGCCTTTCGCCCGGTCTCAGGTTCGACATACTTCAGCGCATCGATAAAGTCAACATACAACTGCTCCGTGTCTCCACTATTCACCCATGCCGTATCACCTGTCAGATAACCATCCCAATAATGTTTCACGTAGTAGACCGCACGTTCCGCAGGATCGGTCATTATCTGTGGTAAATCCGGCCGTGTATAATGCACCACATGCAGCGTGTCTGCCGCCACCTTCTCTTTCCATTCGCTCCCGTCTCCTCCCGCACAGGCTTTCACCATCCCAGGCCCAGACAAATCACCATCAACGCTATTGAGGATACCGTCAATATAAATGCCATCAAATTCTTCTTCGCATTCATTTTGCTTATGTTTATTTCTGCACCGCAGAATTACTCGTTCCTTATCTTCTCCACCTTCCTCGTACCACCCACCGCATAGGCAGTACATACACCTTTTTTTCATCTCCTTTCAGTATCACCGCAGGACGATACTCACCCGGCTTCAACTCCGGTAAAGCCACAACCACCTTCCCCTCAGAGTACCTATACACAAGCCTGATATCGATCACCTGTTCCGGTTTGGCATGTGTCACCAGGCACAATCTGATATTCTCCAACGCATAACGGTTCAGATTGTAACCCGAAACAACAATCGGTGCCTGCGATGTAATAGTCCCGTCTCTCAGCCCGCTCAGCGGATCGTATACTCCGGTTATCTCCGGAATGTCGACACCTCCCCATACCTCCTCGATCTTTCTTATCTCTACCATATCTTTCAAAGTTTATCGTTAACCATTTGTCGTTCATCGTTGAAAATGCTTCTCACCGGAAACCCATATTTTTTCATATCGTGCATCAGATACATCTGCCGGCTGGGTTCCACGCAGAGCGAATAACCATATACCGGGCTTTGGCTGCTCCCCGTCCAGTAGCGATGCCCATGCGGAATCACAATCCGGCAGCCGTTGATGTGACTCCGGTGTCCGCACAGCGCAGATACACCGGTACTCCGTCGTCACTCAGAAGGCAGATATTCGTCCGGTCCTCCTCCCGTTGAAGCTCCATCGGAGCAGCGGGACTGTTCATCAGTGCCTCCATTTCGATACGCGATGGTAGCCGCCACCCCTCCGGCGAAGGTCCAACTCATTAATCCGTGCAGGACTCTCTGCCGTGCCATCGTACCAACTGCCGCGACAGGGCGTAAAGTTCTCCTCCCATCGATCAGTAGGACAGCCAAACTGAAAATACGTACCCTGATTAAGCGTGGTATCCACTTCCAACCCCAACGGGATGGCTACCTGTGCTAATTTCCCGCCTGCCGCCAGATTACGGTCCAGCCAATATTTACCCCGGATACGTACGTAACCACCTTGATAAATAAGGATATCGCGTACCACGCCCGTATCATTCACCAACGAGAGCACCGTGTGACGCGCTGCCGGAAATCCACCACGCACCCGGTATCCGGCATTAGAATGCACCTTCACCGTGAACCGTCCGTCATAATGTCCTTGCAACAGTTCGGGTTCACTCACCTCCACCCAGTCCGCCGCCTTGTCACTCACGATGCGCCATGACTGATTACTGTCCACACACACGATGTACGTCCTCACTCCCTCCTCCTCCCGATAGTCCGGTGGTGTCTCTATCACCCTGCTATGGCGTGCGCAAGGATCCTCCGGCGGATATTCTATATAATAGTCAAAGCAGACACCCTGCATCAATAGCAGATCAGTTGTCTGGCTGAAAGGATATGTCCCCGTCTCGAGTGTCAGTACCAGCGAACGCGAACGCACACTGGCAGGTTTCGCTTCAAGGTGCACTTTCAAGTTCTGGCTTCCTTTTTGTTGCAGGCCTACGGGCGGATAGACCGAATACCAACATCCGCCGTCGTTAGCGTTGGCGCTCCTCACACACCAGCATGCCTGTTCGTTGTCGGGGATAACGGTTAGCGTCACCGCCTCGTTCTTCCGTCCGGTACTGACGTAGAGCCGGCGACTGACCGTCAATGTGGGATGAATACCCATCACTTGCTGACGCACCTTGAGCAAATGTACTCCCTCACTGTTCCCTATTTCAATGGTTGCCTCCCGTTCCACGGCAGAAAAGTTGGTACGAAACTGCATCAACAACCGGTCCCCCTCACGGCGCACGGCAAGCCAGTTGTCCGGTTCACCTTCTGCATAATGCACGCTTCCCGTATTCCATTGTTCGCTACACCCCTTCAACTCCACCGGAAGCTCCTTTGCCATTGCGTCCGTAATCACTTCAGTCGGAAGCAATGCATTCAGTGTGGCAGAATCGACTTTTTCAGTTTCCTCGTCTGTTTCCGTACCGACCACTATCAACTCCAACGATGTGCCATGAATAATCTCCTGCAGTCCCGTTTCAGCAATACAGATGCCGGCATGACCGGCAAACAAGCGGGACACATCATCACGATGATGTATCCCGCTCAGGCAGAGCGCATGGGGTGTAAACAGCACACAGAAGTTCAACATTCCTTCCTGTACGGTACAACGCAGCCGCCAGCTTTTTCTCCGTTTCAGTACATCCGCCTCAGGGTACTTGCGCACCAGATATCCCCGTCGGTCAAAAACCAACAAGACTGCTCTCCGGCACTCTTCCGACAAATCATCCGTTCGCTTCAGAATCAGATGCACCGGCCATTCACGGGCGAGATGCACTTTTCGGTTCACCCGCCAATACTTCACGGCATTGTATGTCATCCCCGAAGCGATAAACGCCATTGTTGCTATTTCCGCTATATCCATAACTTTCGTCAGTTTGTGTTTTCCATTTTTATTTTCACCACAGGTTACACCGATTCTTTATTATCCTTTATTTAGCGAAACCACACGGAGAGAAAAAAACGAATCCATGTGAATCTGTGTATTCTGCGGTGAACCTTTACTTACTTTGCAGGAAGCGCAGTGCCCTTCCTGCCGGCACACTTCCTCCCGCCTGTGCCAGGCTCAGGTAGACTTCCGCCTTTCCCCGGTCACCTTCAAGCAGGCAAAGAATACCCATGTTACACCCGGCTTCAGGCAGGGTGGCAAAGCGTTGCAGATATTTCCGGGCACGCTCCGTATCGCGGCGCAACAAGGCTACTCCGGCAGCGTTGATGCATGCCACCGGACTATCCGGATAAAGACGTCCCGCCAAGTCCATCAAGTCATTGAATTCAGCCGAACCTACGGCATGTGCTTCTGCCAAACGGCAGAAGTCCGCCACCGAGAATGCTTCCTGTTTGCCCGAAGTAACAACCGACACCCCTTCTGTCATGCCTATCGACGGCTGTGTCGCGAAGCTTCCGTCCACGTAGGTTACCTCGTACTCAATGCGACGTAACCTCCCGAAAAAAGCCGACGACAAATAGTGTAGGCAGTCCCACTGGCCAAATCCATCAACATTCGTTCACGACCATCCACTACATCCACTGTACGGATAATATCGAGTACGGACTCTTTGAATGCCATCTCCGACCCAACTATCAGATCGGTCAATCCTTTCCAATCCTCCGCTATCCAGTTCACCTCAAAAGGCACTGTGCCGAAGCTTTTTTCCCGCCGAATATAATCTTTCAATGCCAGTGCTCGTTGTAAACCCAGACGTTCGTTCGCCCGATAGTCACCGTCCGGAGCCGTATAACCTGTCAAACGAATACCTTCCAGACTCACACCCGGTGTTTCTCTAAGCGGACGTGTCACAGCCAAAAGTTTGTAAACAGCTTCTACAAAGTTACGCTCATCATACTTCGTCTTCTGCCCACGACTGTAATCCAGCACGATGCTGCCACTCACAGTCTGCCGCACCTCCTCAACCTTCGGTGCCTCCGTAGCCGAAGGCGACAAAAAGCTACCCACGAGAGCAGCATGCTGTCCGTAGGCAGGTCAACTTTCACCTCGCATACGGACAAAGGGCGTACCGAGGTAGACTTTCGAGTACCCACCGGGTTATTTTCTGTCGTACGTTTCGTTTGTTGTTCACTGCCGACGCCGCTTTTTTTCCGGCGAGTCGGCACCGGTCCCCGCTCCTGCCATGCCCGGAAGCAGCAGCAGACACAAGACCATGCTCAGTTCTCTTTTCATTTTATCTATCTAAAATCAATTTATTAAAAGGTGTGGATAGCTCGTATAAACCTCACACTTAGCGAGCCTCTCCTATCATTTATTATCAGTCATTTTAAACCACACTTGGAGTATTATTCTGAATGGTAGTATTATCCGCCGCATACCCATTGTCGGTTACATTCGCACTCGGAACAATCTGCACATCATTGATTGTCAATGTAACATGATAGTATCCTCCTGCATTCAATGTACCGACAAACGCAGTAACCGTGACCGTACGGACTTCACCATCTACCGTTACCGAAATGGTCAATTTATTATCAGTCAAAGGTTGCGGAGGAAGTAAATATTCATAAACTTGGCTCCCGGATGCAATTTCTACATTCGGATTGTGTACATATCCCTCTGCCGCAGGGGTCCCTTCGGTAATCGTGCCGGTAGTTATATCGACTTGCCGCTGAAGATAAAAATTGGTTGAATTATTCTTCAACACTATGTTTTCGATTTTACATTTACGGCCTGACATCACATTCGTCCCCCGGACAAATGTAAGTTCAATCGGGCATACGCATGTTTCATATCAATAAATCGCACTCCTTTATGATCATTATTTATCATGCCTGATCCATCTGCAGACGTAGCGGTACCGTAACACATATCTTTAGCTGCATCATAAATTTGGGCAACCAAAATCGCCTTCGTAGTGTTATCGGCAAATGATACAGACTGATAAGGATAATATGCGTACAGGCTCGCCGAACGGTGATCCACCAGTATTTCTGTAGTAGCCGTCCAACCGGCTACACCGTCGTAACTATAGGGAGCATCATACTGAGGTGGATATCCCTGAGCGTCCGTACGGAAAATACCCAATTTATAAGTAGCAGTATTGATGACTCCGCGTGTGGACACTCTCGTACTCAAAGAAGCTTCCATAACCCCGATAGGCACTTGTCTATCGGTTGGGATAGATCCTTCTTCTTCCTTCCCGCAAGAGAAAAAGAGGAATAGACTTAATGAAAGCAAACAACATTCTAATACCTGTTTCATAGAATATACCATTTATCGTTTAACACATCTTATCGTTCTGCCATCAGCCGCGCCCAACTGTTGTCTATACCGGCACTATTATTACCTTGCATAGCATTAAGCCCTTTGGCTGTTTTTCCGGAAGGAGTCCGGGACCAATAAAAAGCCCAAGCTCCGTTTTTCGATATAGTATTGTTTATTGTAGTAGAGGACTGATCCCGGCTTCCCAAAGCAAGCAGGAATACCCCATTGTTCCCTCCGAACCAAAAACCTTTAGGAGAGCTGCTATAGGTAACTCCCGCATTAATCAGATCTTGTAGTTGTCCATCAGAAGGTGTTTCCCAAGTACCGGGAGGGACTACTTGATAACAGGGGTCATTGGCCGTAGAATAATTCCCACTATTATATTTACCTACACCGATATCAAGAGTATTCCATCCGATGAATCCTCCTTCTGTCGCACCACCATGATAATTTGACTGAGCAGCCTCAAAGTAGAAATTAGATCCGCTTTTATAAAGATTTCCCCTTGCCCATTTATAGCTCCTCACTGAAATATAATTTGGCACAATGCTAACCGTTATCTTATAATTACCGGCTGCACTGAATATACGGCTTGTAGCACTAACCGTAATAGCGTTATTCATTTGTCCGTTACCGATTTTTAAAGTAGTAAACTTAATCGTAAGCGTACGGCTGGTTTGAGGAAGTACCTTATACACATTACTATTCACCGTGGTAGCATTCGGATTAGTCCATGCCACGTTCAATGTCCCGCTTGTCCCCGTTACAGGAAGAGTTGTCTGGCTCGCATTCCAGGTCACAGGGCTGTTGCTAAGTCCCGAGATAGTTGCCGCACACTGCTGAACCGTATTATTATTAAACTCTTTAGCCACTACACACAACTGAAGTTGGGCACACTGCCTTGAAAAACTAATGCCGCTCAACAGGCATTGCCCGCTTGCATCGGCCTTCACATCTACCCCGGTCTTCTGACACAACATGAAATCCTGGTTATGCGTCACTGTCGTCGACCAATTACCGGACAAAGCAGCCGGAGCAGAATTGGTTCCGTATGAATAGAAGACAAACGCATACGTCCCGGGCCTTAACACCCACTGTCCGGAAACAGCTGCGGGAGTGGCTGTATTCGCTACAATCGAGGCAATACCGGAAGCATTGGTACTATAAACCGCTGTACCCGCATAATTAGCAGCCGTTATGGAATTGTTTTTATAGGCTACAACCCGAAACTGCATATTGGCCATATTGCCACGCGTCTGTACCGGATTAACGGGAAGTAAAGATTCAATTGTCGTTTCTACATCATAGCCCGAATCATAAGTACTGTCCAAAGGCTGCACTATCTTTGTCAAAATCTCTCCGGAACGGGTAACCGCACCACCCAGAAACTCATCTACCCCATCCACTTTTACGTTGATAGGCACCATCTCCCCATCTCCTTCTATCGGATCATGATGTCCCGAAGGAAATCTTTCATCTTCCTCCCTGTCACACCCTGTCACTGTAAGCAAAATCAAGAACAAAGAACATGAACAAGCCATTAGGCGAATCATACTTTTAAGTATTCCCGTTTGCGTCCTGTCAATTGTGCATCTCATATTTATAATCAAAATTAGTATTCCCTTGAGTCCCGTAATCATTCACTGTCAAAGCATTCGTAAGTACCATCTGTATATCTGTAATCGTCAGAGATACATTGTAGTACGACCCGGCATCCAACGAACTGCCCAATCCCGCAATATTCAAAAAACGCACTTCGTCATCCACCGTCACAAGAACTGTTAATGTATTGCCGGCAAGTGGCTGCGGAGGCAACAAGAAGTCATAGCTCGATTGCTCCCCAATCGCTATATTCACATTCGGATTATAAACATAACCTGTTGTCACGGCAGTTCCTTCGGTTGCACCGGCTGCGTGGTGATATCCAAATGACGTTGCGGATAAAAATCGGTATTATTAGATTTTAAAGTAATATTCTTTATATTACATGCCTTACTCTTATCATAATTCGCTCCACGCAGCAATGTCAGTTTGAGCCGGGCATAAGCGTGTTTCATAGCTGTAAACTCCACTTCCGGAGCATCATTATTGATCATGCTTGCACTCCCCACAGGTAGCCCCTTCCCATAGCACATATCTTTGTCCGCACTGTAAGTTGCGCATTCAGGACGGCTGTTGTCGTATTGTCTACAAAGGAAACGGATTGATAAGGATAATAAGCATACAAACTCACCTCTCGATGATCCACCTTCACTTCTGTAGAAGCCGTCCATCCGGTTGCTGTATACGTATAAGGCGCATCATACTGAGGAGGGTAACCTTTGTCACCGGTACGAAACAGTCCCAATTGATAAGTGGCGTTAGCAATCAGCACGTGTAGTCTCCGCACCGTATTCAGGAACGGCAACAGTCGATATTCCTATAGGAATCTGCCTGTCGGATAATACTTCGGATGAAGTGTCCGTTGTAATCTCTGCCCCGCATGATATACACAATCCGCACATGGCAATAAAAAACATACTATTAATTTTCATGACCAAAAACAGTTTAAAACAGAATTTGTATGTATAGTAGCCTCACCTATCAAGTCTCCCGAAGCAGTGGTTGGCGCAGGCCAGTCAATAGTAGAAACCCCATCCGGAGCAATGACGATTCCATGCGCTCCTTGTACGGTGATCTCAATCAAGTATTTTTTCCCGGCTTCCAATTGAGGTAATTTAGAACGCGGAATCCCCAATGTATATACGTCACCATCCACTGTAAGGTCTACTTTCATGCCACAGTCAGCTACTCCCAGAATGGTTCCGATCGATTCTAATGTGCAAGGTACGATAAGAAAGCCCACCTCTACATAATCAGTTTCCAGTTCCGGAATCGTTTCGTCCACTTTCTCAGCGATTCCCGGCTCCGGGGTGGATGCATTGCCGGCATAAGTTCCGTTTGTAATATCCAGTGTTGTATATGTCAATACATTAGACACTTTTACTTTAGACAACTTAGCCTCTTTGGTATACAAATGCCTGTTTATCCGAAAAACGACCCAGCTATAAGCATGATCCATATTTAAGAAAGAAATATCTACAGGAACTTTACTTCCTGCAGGCTGAGCAAAACTGGTCTCATCGGTTGCCCCGGTTCCCTTCCCATAGCACAAATCCTTTGCAGCCGAATACAGTCTTGACTTTAGAGGGATGGCTGTCCGATCCGTATAATCCAATCCGTTTTCCTTATCGGCATGATAAGGATAGATTGCCCAAAGATTTGCATAAACTCCTTCGGCCAGTGACACTGTGTTTCATCATCAATCGGCGTCCACTTCCCTGTCACCTTGGTATATTTACAGTTATTCCTGTCCGAATATTTTCGGGTACTACCAGCTCCATTCGTCGCCACATCATCCGTCAAAAAGACACCGATAGAATCCCCCTCTCCTATCGTAGCACGAGTATTGACCTTATGCGGTTCGATTACACTCACGCTATTGATGACACAAGGTACGGTGGCATCATCGGGTATACCATCCATATTGTCATCTTGGTTGCAGGCGACCAAAATCAGTAGCAAACACCAAATCCTGATCAGATCATTTAGATTATTCATTATTCTTTTTTTACGATATTAGACTTCACCATTTTCATAATTTTCATCTTTTGACGCATCTTATCGGGAATCCGTCCCAATACCAATAATAGTTATTCTTAACAGCATAGCTCTGATTAAACTCCAGATAATAGCAACGCTTACCACTGGCACCCGTACTGCTTCTGTAATACCCCGTTTCAGGCCAATAGTTTACATTATTCTTACCTCTGTTTCCTATTGCGGGCAGAAAAACCTTATCACCGCCAAAAAATCCTCCTCTCTTACTATTCAGATATCCAGACCTATATCCACTATTTCCCAGATTTTGTAACTGGTTGGCAGTCGGAGTACACCATGTGTGTTGGGGAGCAACTTTATCGCAGGGATCATTATTGGAAGAAAAAGAGCTTCCTCCATACGTGTTATTATCGGAAGAGGTAGTATTCCAGCCGAAAAAAGATCCACCTTGTGTACCACTGTGATAACCACTTTGTGAGGACTCAAAATAAAAATTACTCCCACTCTTGTAAACATTCCCTTTTGCCCACGTAGCTCCCCCCACAGTAATACCGTTTCCTGTTATCTTAACAGTTATCTTATAATTACCTCCTGCCGCAAATTGACGCCCGGAGGCATTCACCGTCACACGGTTATTATATTGTATATTACCAATTCGCAAAGTCGTGAGCTTAATGGTTAACGTACGGCTGCTCTGTGGCAGCACCTTATATACATTACTATTAACCGTAGCCGCATTCAAGCTGCTCCAGGAAAAGTTTACAGCTCCTCCTGTGCCGCCTGTTGAAAGGGCTGTCTGACCGGCATTCCAGGTTATGTTGTTACTATTCAGGTTGGATACAGTGGCTGCACATTGTTGAACCGTATTATTAGTAAAATCATTGGCCGTGACAGCCAGTTGGAGCAAAGCGCACTGACGCGTAAAGCTGATTCCTCCCAATGTAAACTCTCCTCTATCATCGGGAGCTACTACAACTCCTTCTTTCCGGCAAAGCATAAAATCCTGATTGTGCGAAACGGTTGCAGACCAATTACCGGATAACATAGCCGGTGCACTATTCAGTCCATAAGAATAGCACACAAAAGTATATGTGCCCGGCCCCAATATCCATTGTCCGGTACTATTGACAGGAGTAGCTGTCTTGGCTACAATAGCTGCGACTCCCGAACCATTTGTCTTATAAACAGCTGTCCCCGCATAATGATCGGCAGACGAAGCATCTGTTCTGTAAGCCACCACACGAAACTGTACATTGCCCAAGTTGGCACGGGTCGACACAATATTCTCTAATGGAATTGATTCCACTGTTGTCTCCACATCATATCCGGTATCATAAGTAGAATCCAAAGGCTGTACCAGGCGGGCAACAGTTTCTCCTGAACGCGTCACTGCCCCTCCGTAAAATTGATCAACCCCGTCCACACTCAACTGTATCGGAATCATCCGGCTTTCATCCACGGAGGGATGTTCCTCCTCCGGAGACGATGGATAAAACGTATCACTGTCCTGAGTGCAACTCACTGCGAAAAGAGAAAATGCCAGGCTTAAACCAATCATTTCCATGTACCGTCTCGTTCCGCCATTTACTTTTAGTTTATCTTTCAGTTGTATCATCTTTATCCTCCGTTTATGTTATAATTCCGTATCTACTGAGTATTTCCTTGTCCGCCAAAATCATTGACAGTAACAACCGCCGATGACAGGATGATTCCCACATCCGTAAATGTCAGTGATACTCCATAATATTTCCCCGAATCCAAAGAACTGCCTAACGTTGAAATGTCACAACTCCGAGTTACCCCGTCGACAGTGACAAGAATAGTCAGTTTACTACCGGCCAGTGGTTGCGGAGGAAACATATACTCGTATGTCACACTTTTACCGGTGGCAATATTAACGTTAGGATTATGAACATATCCGGCAGCCACAGCGCTTCCTCCGGTAGCTCCGGCAGTGGAAGCGATATCGAGGCTACGTGTCAGATAAAAATTGGCATTATTCGATTTGAAAGTAATATTCTGTATATTACATTTTTTAGTCTTATCAAATTTTTCCCCGCGGGTCAGTGTCAACCTCAACCGGGCATACGCATGTTTCATATTCAGAAACTCAACAAACGGATTGTATACACTAACCGGACCTCCACCCGAGGCTTCACCTGCTCCATAGCAAATATCCTCTCCGGCATTGAATAGCTGTGCTTGCAGGGTCAAGGTAGTGCCACCTGCCAGTCCGGCATAATTTCCGGTCGCTGTATGATAAGGATAATAGGCAAAAAAAGAAGCATTCCGATAATCTACCTTGATTACATCATCGGCTCCCCACTCTCCTCCCGAATAAATATGCTTCACATTGTATAAAGGCGCATAAGTATTGGCAGTAGTCCGAAAGACCCCTAAAGCGTATGTATTATCGTTTATTATTCCACGTGTTGAGGGCCTATCGTCAGAAGAAGCGGACACTACAGCCAGTGTCTTTTCTCCGGATACCTTATCTTCTTGTTCACAAGAGACTAATGCAAATAGGATGCAAATAAAAAATAATAGGTTTGTCTTCATACGTTTAATATTAAATTATAGTGCTCCTGATCCATTTTCTGTAGGATCCGACGCCCAATCTTCTGTTCCCACTTTACCACCATCAATAATGATCTCTGTTGTATCTTTAATGGTAGTGGCATCACCACCGTCAAATTCTGTTGATTGCCACTCTTTCGTGGTAACCTCCACTATATTAATCGGTATTCCCCCTCTGATATCCAATCGGACTACGTGGCGTTTTCCTGCTATCAACTCGCCAAGATCCGCCTGTGGCACAATCACACTGAACTCACGTTCATCGATGGTCAAAGTCAGTTTCAACCCGGACGCGAGAGTCTGAGGAACAAACAGATAATTACAAGTGGTATCTCTCGCCGCTTCTCCTACCCCCAATCCCGTGTCATGCATAGGTCCGGAGGTTGGATATGAATAAGAAGTAACATCCGTTGTGTTTTGCAGGCTCCCGTCTTTTATATCGAATGTCCCCTGGTCAACCATCGATTCCCCGTTTTCCAATTCTATACGTACATTGGTTATTTTACATTGCAACGGATACCTTCCGTTACGAATCATCTCCAAAGAGAGCTGAGAATAAGGTTTCTCTAATAAAAATTCTATCTCAGGTGACAGATTAGTGACTGTGACAGCCGCATTGTCTTTAGCATACCACCAATCCGCATCCTCCGTGTAAGCTTGGTTTTTTAGTGTAGTTCGTGTATCTGCAGAAAAAGTAACTTTACCAAACGGATAATACGCACACAGACCGGCTCTTGCCCCGCCCACCCAAACAGAGGTCTCTGACGTCCATTCGTCATCGGGCTGACAAGTGTATTTCACATTACTCTGAGGGGTATAGTTAGCATCCGCTATCAAAAAAACTCCGATACTGCTCCCCTCAGGCAATGGTTGAGCAGTAGCTCTTGTAGTCACATCCGCCTTGAACGAAGTGAATACGCTTAAAGGCACACTGTCCGTTTTTTCTGTCGGAAATAAAGTCCTTTCCTGCGAACAGGCAACCAATAATAACATCATTGCATATATGGCAGCCACAGAAGTATTTATATTCATATTGAGTTTCATAATCATGCTGTTCATTTTTGTATAATCATTAAGATTGGGGAAGCGGTTCATAATCTACACCTTCATTCAGTATTTTCTCATCCCAGTCAGTAGTGGTTACGGTCACCGATTTAATTGCGATTCCTCTCAATTTCAAAGAGACAACGTATTTTTTACCACTCTCGAAATCAGAGAGATCGTCTATCGGAATGATCACCGTTGCCGGAAATCCACTTACATTCACTATGACGCTAAGCCCTTTAGTGGGTTCAAAAGGGTCAGGCAATAATTTTGTAGGAATCATAAGCAGATCAGCCTGGTATTTTTTATCAGGACTGTCTAAAAGATAAGGAAGGTCTTTTGTAATGTTATATCCACCCCTGAATTGTTTCTCCGTATCATCCGGATGGATGCCAACAGTACCACTCGTAATATCTATCACCGCTTTTCGAAACAATGAGTCGTTTGCCAAAGCCACTGAATTAATACTACACGTAGCCGGATAAGCATCTTCGACCCCTATATTCAATACTAAACGTGAATAAGCATGCTTAAAATGCATTTCTACAAAATATCTCTTAGCATCGACTTCCTGGTTAGCCACATAATACAGTTCTTTTGAAGGATCATAATCTTGCGTATCCATAGGATGGTAGTACGGACATTATAAAGAGTATCAGCAGTCCCAACTGTCCCTTCCACATAGGGATAATACCCGCACACATCCGCCTTCTCGCTACCTAAATAAATGGTAGTCGCCTCCGACTCGGCTGTCCACTTACTATCACCGGAATTTAGCGTATATTTTCTATTATTCACAGGCGTATAGCTCGTTTCGGCTGCCTGCCCGTGGCAAAACAAAGCAATGGAACTTCCGGGCGTAAAAGGTACATCTGCACGAGTCTGTGTATTGCCTTCCACAATGGAAGCAGACACTATTTCCAGCTCAGTACGGGCTGTTTTGTCTTTTTCCCCGTCCGGCAAGCCATCACTATCGCTGCACCCCAGCAATATGCAAACTAAAAAACTTATGTATAGTACTCCTTTCATAGCAGCTCAGTTTTAAATATGATTTTATTCAACAGGATATTTATTCCCGCCATTAACCTCTTCATCTTCCCATTCCAATGCTTTGACGGTAGGCACGATTTCTGTCCCTTTGATCTTTAATCCGATAACATACTTTTCTCCCTGCCTGAACTCCCCAAGTTCGGAATACGGGATCTCCACGAACATCTGTTGACCATCTATCACAAGGCTGACAGACAGCCCGAATTCTCCTCCTTCCGCATCTGTCCGCTCAATTTTAAGCGGAACCGGAATCATCAGTACACGGCATACATAAGATTCGCCAACAGACAATGTATGAGGTGAAGCTGCAGTGACTGTTGTCAAATCATAATTCCCTGTTTCCGAGGAGTGTATACTTCCGTCAACAGCAATGTTAATAGTGCCTTTTTTTATTAGATTGGAATTCTTCAAGGTTATTTTACTAATTTCACAAGGCATGAAGTAGTTCTCACGGCTGATCTTCAACTCCACCAAAGAATAAGCATGCACCATCTCAAAAGTAATCGCAGGAGTAAAACCATTTATCATCGTATTCAATGCATAATAGATATCTTCAGTTTCCACATAGTCCTGTGATTGTAATGGAATGACCGTCTTGTCCATATACGAATCTTTATAAGGGTAGTAAGCGCAGACATCAGCATCGTTACCCACTAAATAAATTGTATCATTAGCCGTCGGAGGTCCCCAATGACCTTCGCTGTAAACGTATTTACGGTTGTCAATAACTTTATATCCGCTATCCTCTTGTCCGCTTTCAGGTTCTGTACCCGACAGAAAAATCCCTATGGCCCTTCCGTCAAAGGTACCGGATCGGGAGCTAAACGTGTAACCACCTCCTGCTTAATGACTGCCGAAGATACCTCGAGCGGTACTCGAAGTGCAGATGCTTTCCATCTCCCGTCATCCATCTCACGGTCATCAGAACAGGCATTCAATAAAATACCTCCCACCAGGATCAATAATAAATGTTTCATAATCTTCATATTCTAATTAAAACTGGTATCATAATCACTGCCACTGCCTCCGGTCCCTGTCTGCACCTCTGTCCAATCCCTGTCAATCAGGATTTTGTCACTCATCAAAGTTAACTTTCCACCTTTGACAACCAATGACACAGTATATTTAGTACCTCTTACAAATGTGCTCAGTTTATCGACCGGAATAGTGACGGAATAATCCATGCCATCCACCGTAAGTGTCAGAACTACGCCTCCGGAAAAAGTTTGTTGGGGCAGCAGCCAGTCAAAACTCGTATCATCTGTGACCCCGATCTCAAATCCGTCTTTTAAACCGGTCGTCACAGTATGAGTATATTGAGGTGTTTGTGTTCCACTTCCTTCGGTTCCGGTACTGATGTCAACCGTATTGGCTGTGATTATATTTCCGGTAGAAGCCTTTATTTTTGCCTGCGTTATCTTACATGTGTTCGGATACGTGGCATCCCGTACCACAGACAATACCAAACGGGCATAAGCACGCTTCAATTCAAAATTTGCAGTAGGAGTCTTTTTCCAGACTTCATCTCCCCCACTGACAGCAAAACGCATATCTTTCTCCACCGCATAAGTCTGCATGGTCAGGCCGGCTTCTGTTTTCAACGAACTATTTTTAAACTCCACAGAGTTATAGGGAGCATAAGCACACAGCCTGGCATAGGTACCGCCCACATAGATCACCGTGGAAACCGGATGCCAATTTCCCCCCGGCACACGGTCATAACGAATATTATCCAATGCCGTATAATCCGCTTCGGCTAAACGGAAAATTCCTAATGTCCCTTCGGTCATCTCTACAGCAGCGGGTGCACGGGTGTCAACCTCCGCGCCGGTTACATCCCGTACTTCAAGAGGTGCCTCTCCATTCCCGCCTTCAATGGAGTCTGCAACCTCCGCTTGCGAACAGGAGCTCCAGGCTACCATTAAAAGGCACATCAGCCACAGATATCCTGCCAAACGAAAACCCGGATTATGCGTATAAATTCGTTTCATGATTCTTCCATTTTATGGTTCGGGATTATATTCACCATCCACCGGTTGATTATCCCACGGAGTATCTTTCACACTGATTTCAAGTGCAGTTCCTTTTAACTTCAAGCTGATCTGATGAATAACACCCACAGTCAATGCCCCTAATTTATCATGCGCAATCGGAACTGTCATCAGCTTACCGTCCACCGTCAATTCAAGTGTTACCCCCGTACCTCCGGCATTCGCCAATGTGCAGGGAATCATCAATACATTACTTTTTACAGTCCCCGATTCAGGAACCGCAATACCATCTTCGTGTTTTGCCACATTTGTCCAGTAACTGACCTTCTCCACTGTTACCGGTGTATAGCCTCCCGTTGCCAGATTCAACGTAGCAGTCTTAATAATATTTGCATTCTTTACAGTAATCTCAGTCACCTTGCATGTATTAGGATAATCCTCTCTGCTAAAGACAAATTCGATCTGCGAATAGGCATGCCCCATAGTAAATTCAACGCTCTTACGGGCAGAAGTACCGTTCACTGTTTGATTGGCTGCATATACCAAATCGATTTCAGCATCGTAAATCTGAGAGACCAGGGGAACAGCCTCTTTAGCGGATAAATCTAATTTCGGTGTTTTCTTATAAGCACATACATCGGCATCCTCCCCACCCAGGTAAATCGTTTCCGTTTTGGGTTTCCAGCCTACATTATAATCATACTGTATATTGTCTTTGTCATAACCGGTTCCGGACCGGCCTTCCAAAAAACTCCTATCGAACCTGATGTAAGCAATTCCGGCGTAACAGCACGCGTCTGCACATCCCCCGTTACAAACGCAGAAGTAATCTCCAGAGGGACTTTCGGTTCTTCTGCCGGAAAATCATCATTACCACAACCCACCAGCAAAGTCAGCGATAAAGCAGCTATTATAAATGGTTTCATATCAGACTTGGTTTTCATTACTATCCTTTTGTTACAATCAGTTATTAATCTAAAGTCGCATCGTTGTCACCTCCGGGTACAACAGAAGTATCCCACGGATATACTTTTACTCCCGAGACATCTACTCCCGTACCTTTGATCTCCAGAGAAATGGTAGATAAATATCCGGCTTTCAGAGCCTTCAAAACTTTATAGGGAATCGTCACGGAATATTCACTACCGTCAATGGTCAATATCAGCCGGGTATCATCCTCAAAATCTTGTGGAGGAAACAATTTGCTGATACTTTCATCCGTACTTCCTTGGGCGATACCCGTTGTCCCCACAGCAAGCGCAGATGTATCCAGACTCCAACCGGAAGCGGTACTCCTCCAACTCGTCCGCATCGCACGGATTACTGATATCCATGCTACGTTCCACATAAAATGTTTTTCCACTCGTTACAGTTGCATTCACTATTCTGGTCAACTTGCACT
>ENA-OQIG01000677-OQIG01000677.1-human-gut-metagenome-genome-assembly--contig:-NODE-677-length-18416-cov-2.214719_pt1 | contig 18416 bp, 25 predicted proteins | sample MGYA00242576_ERZ504741 | MGnify/ENA primary metagenome ERZ504741 (study PRJEB26092, sample SAMD00036436) | human gut metagenome | host: Homo sapiens | study: EMG produced TPA metagenomics assembly of... | reverse complement strand
GCCCGTTTGTAAACAAATCACCACTATCAAAACAGTCCTATTTAATATATCATATTTTACCTACATAAGAAAAGGAAGGAAGAACTTTACTCAAAAAAAGATTTTCTCCCTTTTCTTACACTACACCCCCGGAATCGAATAAACTCCTTCATCGTTTTTAATAAATAACGAGAGAGTTTATTATAAACGGTCCCCAAGTTTATTATAAACTATTTTTAGGCGTTTCCAGCAGCCTCAATGGAATTATTATAACAAAATGGGCAAGAACCTTCACAGTTTCTTGCCCATTCGTTATCCTGCTATGCAATTCTGCACATCCACCTATTGAACTTATGTTATAATTTTTATATATCCTATCATTACTATTCCGTTTTATATTCCTCCAAATATACGAAATAAAAACAAGAAAGTCAATAGCCGGACGGTATTTGCCGTGATATTTCTTCATTTATCAGGTATTACCTTGTTATTCGGGCAATACCTTATTATAAAAGAAAGGTTTTTTTCACTCACTACGTGGTTATCTGAAAATAAACACGTAAATTTGCTGGCTCAAATTGAAATAACAGTATAAATCACTATAAATAAAAACTTTATCACTATGGAGTACAATTTCAGGGAGATTGAAAAGAAGTGGCAGCAAAGGTGGGTGGAAGAGAAAACCTACCAGGTTACGGAAGACGAATCGAAGCAGAAATTCTATGTATTGAATATGTTCCCTTACCCGTCAGGGGCCGGACTGCATGTAGGCATCCGCTGGGATACATCGCTTCGGATATTTACGCCCGTTACAAACGACTGCGTGGCTTCAATGTACTCAATCCGATGGGATATGACGCATATGGTTTGCCAGCGGAACAATACGCTATTCAGACCGGACAGCATCCCGCAATCACTACTAAAGCTAATATCGACCGCTATCGCGAGCAACTCGACAAAATAGGCTTCTCTTTCGACTGGAGCCGCGAAATCCGTACGTGCGAACCCGAATATTATCACTGGACCCAATGGGCTTTCCAAAAGATGTTCAACAGCTACTACTGCAACGACGAACAGCAGGCACGCCCTATCCAGGAACTGATCGATGCATTCGCAATCTACGGAAACGAAGGACTCAAGCTGCCTGCAGCGAAGAACTCAGCTTTACCGCCAAAGAATGGAAAGCCAAAAGCGAAAAGGAACAGCAGGAAATCCTGATGAACTACCGCATCGCCTACCTCGGCGAAACGATGGTGAACTGGTGCCAGGCACTGGGAACCGTATTGGCAAATGACGAAGTCATAGACGGCGTCAGCGAACGCGGCGGCTTCCCCGTAGTCCAGAAGAAGATGCGCCAGTGGTGTCTGCGTGTATCCGCTTATGCTCAGCGTCTGCTCGACGGACTGGATACCATCGACTGGACCGAATCACTGAAAGAAACTCAAAAGAACTGGATCGGACGCTCCGAAGGTGCCGAAGTACAGTTCAAGGTAAAAGACAGCGATCTCGAATTTACCATCTTTACTACCCGTGCAGATACCATGTTCGGTGTGACCTTCATGGTTCTGGCTCCGGAAAGTGATCTGGTAGCCAGCTGACCACTCCCGCCCAGAAAGCAGAAGTAGACGCCTACCTTGACCGCACCAAGAAACGTACGGAACGCGAACGCATCGCCGACCGCAGCGTGACCGGTGTATTCAGCGGTTCGTATGCTATCAATCCGTTTACAGGTGAAGCAGTGCCCATCTGGATCAGCGATTACGTATTGGCAGGATACGGAACAGGAGCCATCATGGCCGTACCCGCCACGATAGCCGCGACTATGCTTTCGCCAAGCATTTCGGACTCGAAATCCGCCCGTTGGTAGAAGGTTGTGACGTAAGCGAAGAAAGCTTCGATGCCAAGGAAGGTATCGTCTGCAACTCTCCGCGTCCGGATGTAACTCCGTACTGTGATCTGTCTCTGAACGGACTGACCATCAAGGAAGCCATTGAAAAGACCAAGCAATATGTGAAAGAACATAATCTGGGACGTGTGAAAGTGAACTACCGTCTTCGCGACGCCATTTTCTCACGCCAGCGCTACTGGGGGGAACCGTTCCCTGTATACTACAAAGACGGAATGCCGTACATGATCGACGAAGACTGTCTGCCGCTGGAACTTCCGGAAGTAGACAAGTTCCTCCCCACCGAACAGGCGAACCTCCATTGGGACACGCCAAGGAATGGGCGTGGGACACGGTAAACAAGTGCACGGTAGAAAACGAAAAGATCGACAACGTTACCATCTTCCCGCTGGAACTGAACACCATGCCGGGATTCGCCGGTTCTTCCGCATACTATCTGCGCTACATGGACCCGCACAACAACAAAGCATTGGTGGACCCGAAAGTGGACGAATACTGGAAAAACGTAGACCTTTATGTAGGAGGAACGGAACACGCTACCGGACACTTGATCTACTCCCGTTTCTGGAATAAGTTCCTGCACGATGTAGGTGCATCGGTAGTAGAAGAACCGTTCCAGAAGTTAGTAAACCAAGGCATGATTCAAGGCCGCAGCAACTTTGTATATCGCATCAAAGATACTCACACCTTCGTTTCACTGAACCTGAAAGACCAATACGAAGTGACTCCACTTCATGTGGATGTAAACATCGTATCCAATGATATCCTCGACCTGGAAGCATTCAAGGCATGGCGTCCCGAATATGCGGAAGCAGAGTTTATCCTCGAAGACGGAAAATACATCTGCGGATGGGCGGTTGAGAAGATGAGTAAATCAATGTTCAACGTAGTCAATCCGGATATGATTGTGGACAAATACGGTGCAGACACCCTTCGTATGTACGAAATGTTCCTCGGTCCGGTTGAGCAGTCCAAGCCTTGGGATACGAACGGTATTGACGGTGTACACCGCTTTATCCGTAAGTTCTGGTCATTGTTTTACAGCCGTACCGACGAATATCTGGTGAAAGACGAGCCTGCAACGAAGGAAGAGTTGAAGAGCCTGCACAAACTGATCAAGAAAGTAACGGGAGATATCGAACAGTCTCTTACAATACGTCTGTCAGCGCATTCATGATCTGTGTCAACGAACTTTCCAACTTGAAATGCAACAAGAAAGAGATACTGGAACAGCTCGTTATCACTCTCGCTCCTTTCGCTCCGCACGTTTGCGAAGAACTGTGGGATACACTGGGACACGAAACTTCCGTATGTGACGCCGCATGGCCCGCATACAACGAAGAATATCTGAAAGAAGATACGATCAACTATACCATCTCCTTCAACGGAAAAGCACGCTTCAACATGGAGTTTGACGCTGATGCCGCTTCGGATGCCATCCAGGCTGCCGTATTAGCCGACGAACGTTCGCAGAAGTGGATCGAAGGCAAAACACCGAAGAAGATCATCGTGGTGCCGAAGAAGATTGTAAATGTGGTAGTTTAAAATAAGTAACAGGTAATAAGTAATAGGTAATAACCGCAGCTGCTTTCCGAGCATATCCGCAAGGTTAATACCTAATACTTAATACTTATTACCTGTACCTATCGACTACGACTTATTACCTATTACTTAATACTTATTACCTATTAATTAAATGCGCAAACCAGCAAAAGCGGAAATAATGAGAGAAGTGAAGGATTATATCTACATCACTCTCGGATTGATCAGTTATGCTTTGGGATGGGCGGCATTTCTGCTGCCTTACCAGATAACGACAGGGGGTACTACCGGTATCGGGCTATCATTTATTACGCAACGGGATTTCCTATCCAGTGGTCGTACTTCATCATCAATGCGGTTCTGATGACATTTGCCATCAAGATATTAGGTCCGCGATTCAGCATAAAGACTACTTATGCAATTTTCATGCTGACTTTCCTGCTATGGATATTCCAGGTGTTGGTAAACAACTACATACAAACGCCCGATATGTCGGCCGACGGAAAACCTCTACTGCTCGGCAGCGGACAGGACTTTATGGCTTGTATCATCGGTGCGGCTATGTGCGGTGTAGGTCTGGGCATTACTTTCAATTATAACGGCAGCACCGGAGGAACGGATATCATCGCCGCTATTGTTAACAAATACAAAGACGTATCCCTTGGAAGGATGATCATGATTTGTGATGTGTTCATCATCGGTTCCTGTTACTTTGTGTTTCACGACTGGCGTCGGGTAATCTTCGGTTTCGTCACTCTGTTCATCATTGGTGTCGTGCTCGACTGGATTATCAACAGCGCCCGTCAGTCCGTACAGTTCTTCATCTTCTCCAAGAAGTATGATGAGATAGCCGACCGCATCATTAAAGATACAGACCGTGGGGTGACCGTGCTCAACGGTACCGGATGGTACAGCAAAAACGATGTAAAAGTATTGGTCGTACTGGCCAAAAGGCGTCAGTCGCTGGATATCTTCCGACTGGTAAAACGTATCGATCCGAACGCTTTCATCTCGCAAAGTTCCGTCATCGGGGTGTATGGCGAAGGGTTCGATCAGTTGAAAGTGAAATAAACAGGTGAATGAATCCGGATAATTCCGCTAAAAAACAAGAATAAGACAATGAAACGCAAACTTGTATTTGCCACCAACAATGCTCATAAACTCGAAGAAATAGCTGCCATCCTCGGGGATAAGGTAGAACTGCTCAGTCTGAATGACATTGACTGCCACACGGACATTCCCGAAACAGCCGAAACGCTGGAAGGAAATGCCTTGCTGAAATCTTCTTTTATCTACCGGAACTATCAGCTGGACTGCTTTGCCGATGACACCGGACTGGAAGTGGAAGCTCTGAACGGAGCGCCCGGAGTGTACTCCGCCCGCTATGCCGAAGGCGAAGGACACGACGCTCAGGCGAATATGCGCAAGCTGCTCCACGAACTGGAAGGAAAAGAGAATCGGAAAGCGCAATTCCGCACTGCCATTTCGCTGATTCTCGACGGAAAGGAATATCTCTTTGAAGGTGTGATCAAAGGGGAAATCATCAAAGAGAAGCGCGGAGATTCCGGCTTCGGTTATGACCCGATATTCAAGCCCGAAGGGTACGAACAGACTTTTGCCGAACTGGGAAACGAAACAAAGAACAAGATCAGTCACCGTGCACTGGCTGTACAGAAACTTTGCGAGTTTCTGCAACGCTGATTCTTTAGCATATTCCGCACAACAGCCTGTCTTGACATCAACGAAGTGCCAGCAGTAAAATTCTCTCAGGTCATTTCTTAACTATATGACACAGAGTTTAATAAAAGAATTTTTGTAATCTTCAGAAGAAAATTATTTCTTTGCAAAAAAAATAAAGCGTAATGAAGAAAATTGCATTATTTACTTTCCTTACATTGTTATTATGTACTTCATGTGTAACGAAAAAGAAGTTCATGATGACAGAAGCCGCACGTATTGCAAGTATCGACAGCTTGCAAAGTTATTGACTGATTGCCGCAACACGGCGACCAGCTGTCAGCACAAATCAAGAAGCTCCTGCGTGATACCACCCAGATGGGAAACAGTATCCGTCAGTATCAGAGCATGCTTAGTACTAACATGACGGAACAGGAAAAACTGAATGCCTTGTTGAGTCAGAAGAAAAACGAACTTAGCGAAAGAGAACGCACCATCAACGAGTTGCAGGACATGATCAACGCTCAGAACGAGAAAGTGAAACAACTGCTGAACAGTGTGAAAGACGCGTTACTGGGCTTTAGCACAGACGAACTGACGGTTCGTGAAAAGGATGGAAAGGTGTATGTGGCAATGTCGGACAAATTGCTGTTCCAGTCAGGAAGCGCCCGTCTGGATAAACGCGGAGAGGAAGCTCTCGGCAAATTGGCGGAAGTCTTGAACAAGCAGACCGACATCGACGTATTTATCGAAGGTCACACCGACAATAAACCGATCAACACCGTACAGTTCAAAGACAACTGGGATTTGAGCGTGATTCGTGCTACCTCCGTCGTACGTATCCTGATTAAGAACTACGGTGTAAATCCTTTGCAGATACAGCCCAGCGGTCGCGGCGAATATATGCCTGTTGACGACAATGAAACAGCGGAAGGCAGAAGCAAGAACCGCCGTACGGAGATTATCATGGCTCCAAAGCTGGACAAGTTGTTCCAGATGTTACAGACTTCCGAAGAGGTTAAATAAGAAAATAATAATAAGAGACTGTCAGGAGGTAGACAGTCTCTTATTATATAGAAACAAGGCTATAATATTTATTGTCCCTATATGATATAACTCATCCATGTTTCTATTAGATACAATATCTGAATTCATACTCGTTTACTTCCCCATCCGGATGGTTTCTTACCCATCTTGAATACCATCGTACCACCGTTCATGATGTCCTGATGAGTGATGAAGAAATCTTTGTGTTTCTTCCCGTTCAAAGTCACCGACTGAATGTAGATATCTTCGGGAGACTTGCGGATGGTCCGGATACGGAACTCCTTATTACCTGCCAGTTTCAAAGTACACTCATCCAAAAGCGGGGAACCGATGATATACCGGCCGTCGGCAGGATTGACCGGATAGAATCCCATCGCACTGAATACATACCAGGCAGACATCTGACCGCAGTCATCATTTCCGGCATATCCCGAAGAAGTGTTGTTATACAGCGTGTTCAGAATATGACTGACATACTTTTGCGTCTTCCACGGCTGACCTGCAAAATTATAGAGATAAGCTACGTGATGGCTGGGTTCATTACCATGTGCATACTGTCCCACAAATCCCGAAGCGTTATGATTCATCTGCTCACTCTTATAGGTAGAGGTAAAAAAGGTATCCAGCTTTTGTTCAAAGGCTTTCGTTCCTCCTGTCAGTTCCATCAAGGCCTGGATGTTATGCGGAACATACCAAAAGTATTGCCATGCATTTCCTTCGGTAAACGGATGCCCGCCGTTTCCACCGTATTGATACGGGTCGAAAGGTTCGATCCATTCTCCCTTGTCATTCTTGGACTGGAAGACTTCGTTTTCGGATGGAAAGGTTCCGGTAATATTCGGAGCGTTTGTGGAATCGCTGATAATCGGCATCCTTGTTCAATTTTGCAGCCAGTTGGGCAACACACCAGTCATCAAAAGCCTGCTCCAGAGTGATGGAGACAGATTGAGTCTGAATGTTTTCGGGCATAAAGCCGTATTTCTCCCATACCTCAAAAGGAGAGTTGGGGTGTGAGGTTACCGAACTGTTATAGACTGCTTCATAGGCCTTCTCCATATCAATTCCGGGAATACCTTTCAGGATGGCATCAGTGATCACAGGGATGGAGTGGTTACCGATCATACAGTAATTGTCCTGTCCCCATAATTGCCAGATAGGCAGGTAGCCGTAATATTCATACTGGCGTATCATGCTCTTCACGAAGTCAGTCACCCGTTCGGGTTCCAGCAATGTGTAGAGAGGATGAGAAGCGCGGAAAGTATCCCACAGGGAGAATGTGGTGTAATGAGTTTCATTGTTCGCTACTTTGCGGGTCGTATAGTCGGCAGCCATGTATTCGCCGTTCACGTCGGACATGGTGTTAGGCTGTATCATGGTGTGGTAAAGAGCCGTATAGAATATCTCTTTCTGCACTTCCGTACCTTTCACTTCGATCTTTCCCAGTTGTTTTTCCCAATCAGCGTCCGCAGCAGCCACATAGCGGTCGAAATCCCAGTGCGGTGCTTCCTGTTCCATGTTCTGACGGGCATTCTCCATAGAGACGGATGAAAGGCTACCTTACACGTCAGTGGTTTGCCATTCAGTTGGCCCGAAACGGAAACAGCCATGAAGATTCGTACCGTTGATCACGCTGTGTTTTCATGAACACGCCCGCCGTCTCTCAGCGTAGAAGTAAGGATAGGACTGGAAAACTCCATGTAGAAATAAATCTTGCGCAGTTTCGCCCATCCGGTGATGATACGGTAACCTTCCACTGCATGATCATTCAGAATGCGGATCTGAGAGTTAATGATCCGGCGTCCCCAACTGCCCTTATCTGCCGAGTGGTCCATATCCAATATAATCTCCGCATCTTTGCCGGCGGGATATTGATAGCGGTGGATACCGTTTCTCTGAGTAGTGGTAAGCTCTGCATTAATATTCTCATCTTTCAGCATTACCTGATAATAGCCGGGACGGGCCTTCTCTTCGTCATGCGTGAATGCGGAAGAAGTGCGTCGCTACTGGTCGGCATCAATGTAATGTCGATCAGGTCCGAGGCTCCTGTCCCACTCAGGCGGGTATGGCTGAAACCGAAGATCGTATTCCGGTTATAGTCGTAGCCGGAAGCGTCCCCCCAATTGGGAGCTTCGCTGGTGTCCGGAGAAAGCTGTATCATACCGAACGGCGAGGTCGCCCCCGGGTAATTATTACCCGAAAGTCCCCCATCGATGCCCCCGTTCCAATAAACGGATTTACATATTTAGTGATTTCCCCTGCCTGCAACGTAGCGAGAGTCAATGAAAATGCACATACACTTAAAAGTAATTTCTTCATGGTTCATGGTGTTTTTATAAGATATGTTTCTTATGTCTATGGCTTTTTATTCTTCTGTTATTTCAATGAGACGGCTGTTGAGCTGCTGTGTTGTGAAAAGATCCAGTCCGACGTTCATTAGATATTCTCCGGAGAAAACCTGGTTGTTACCCTTCAATGAGGAACCGCTACCGGGCATCATATTGATTTCCTTCACACGGTACTTCTTGTCGGCATTCAACCCTTGCAGGCGGACAGGCAATGTCTTTTCCGCATAGCGCGGATGGATATCGAAGGCAAATACCGCAGCCGTTTTCTTGTCCTTGCCTACAAACATGGAAGAAGTATGGTTGCTTCCGTAAGGAGAAACGAGGCGATACAAATCACCTTCAAGGATGACAGGTTTCAGACGGTTGTAGTTCTTGACTGCCTGATCACAGTAAAGGTGCTCATTCTGATTCATGTCTTCCAGTTTGATGTCGAATCCTAATTTGCACATCATGGCTACATCGGTACGGAACTTGATACTGGTTCCACGATTCCAAGTAGTGACGTGGGCACACAGTGTCTTACTTGGGAAGATCTGCGAATAGCCCCATTGGATAAACAGGCGTTCGATAGGATCGGTATTGTCGCTTGGCCAGAACTCTGTGAAGTACTTCAATGCTTCATAGTCGGAGCGTCCGCCGCCACCGGCACACAGCATCATCGGAAGATTAGGATATTTAGCCTTGATTCTGTCCAGCACCTTGTAAAGTCCGCGCACATAATCAACGTACAGATGAGACTGTTTATCTTTCAGATACACCGAATAGATATTCGTAATCGGGCTGTTGCAGTCCCATTTGAAGAAAGCGATGCCGGGATATTTGGTCATCAGGTTGTCCACCACGCCGAATACATGATCCTGTACTTTCGGATTGCTAAGGTCGAGCACCATCTGGTTGCGGAAGTAGTATTCATCACGGTTAGGCAGATGAATCACCCAGTCCTTATGCTTTTCGTAAAGCTCGCTTTTGGGATTTACCATTTCCGGCTCTATCCATATACCGAACTTGATACCTTTCTTTTGTGCTTCTTCAACAAGACGCCCTACTCCGTTCGGAAGTTTGTCGGCAGTCTCTTCCCAGTCGCCCAACCCCTGATGGTCACTGCTACGGGGATATTTGTTGGCAAACCAACCATCGTCCAGCAGGAACATATCTACGCCCAGCTTGGTAGCCTCATCCATCAAGCCGATCAGTTTATTTTCATCAAAGTCAAAATAGGTAGATTCCCAGTTGTTGAGCAAAGTCATGCGGGTATCATTACCGTTTTTCACCTGATGATTGCGCGCCCAGTCATGGAAGTTACGGCTGGCCTCACCTTTCCCCTGCGTGCTGTAAGTGAAATAGAAGTCCGGAGTACGGAACACTTCTCTGGCGGGCAGGCTGTATTCGGAGTCGTACGGGTTGATACCGCTGATAATACGCAGTTCGTTTTTGTTGTCCACTTCGAAAGTAAAGCGAAAGTTACCCGTCCATCCGATGGTTCCTACCAGCACTTCGCCTGCATTCTCCTGCGAAGGATTGTCAAGAGCCAGCTGGAAGAAAGGAGATACAAACATATTGGCACGTGCACCCAACTTCGTATCGATCACCTTTTTACCGAAAGCCAGTTCTCTTTCGGTCACGTTGGCTTCGTGTGCCCAGTCACCGGAAAATTCAGTCAGGAAATACTTGCTGCTGTTCAGGTGAAGCATTGATGAAGCATACTTGCAAAGTATCACAGGTTTCTTCTCTTCATGGCTGATTTCAGTAAACGTACGGATAATGTTCTCTTTGCCGTAAGCCACATAATGCAGCTTCACGGTCACAGGGTATTTATCATCCTTAAGGGTAATTACGGTTTCGTTGACCCCGTTACCGATGGCATTGCTCGAATGATCTACGTATTTCAGCAGCAATGAAGAGTTATTATCGTTATGACGTATGTGAATAGCCGGTTCAAAGTAGTCCTCCATACCGTGAGTCAGATAAGCTTCAGTCCCTTGTGGCAGATACTGGATATCGGAATCATGGTTAAGCTTTTTGCCCAAGTATTTCTGATACAGACGTCCGTTGTCAGCTACTTGATAGATAAGGCTGGTCCGTTCGGTTTCTATTTTGATCAGCGGCTTGTCGGCAGCCTGCAAAAGAGAAAAAGAACTCAATAGAAAAAAAAGTAAGAATGCTTTTAATTTCATGGTTTACATTGTTATGGTTGATATTTATTCTCTGGTGCGGAACGGGGGTACGGGAAGCCCGTTCTTGCCATATAGATTACAAACAGGATTGTCTGCCCACGCATAGCAGGCCGCCGTCGGTATTTCTATCCGGTCGGATTGCAGAATGACTTCTTTTCCCCGGATAATAGCCTGTGCCGGAACGTATTTCCCGTCCGGTCCTGCCAGTATAAAGCCTTTCGGAGTACCTTCTTTGGCTACTACTTCCTGATCGAAACTAAGAATCAGCGTACGTCCCGAAATGCGGTATCCAAGGAATGCGGGCACTTCGTATGTACCTTTGTTATAGTCTTCGCCAATGCCGCTTGCGCCAGTCGCTTTCCTACTTCCTGTTTGTTTTTCGGGTGGATATCATAAGCTTCGCCGAGGTCGATGGCACATGCCATACCTGTATTAGGTAGGTGCAGCGCATGTGCCTGTGCATCACGGAGAGCCGCCCATTTGGAGTCCGGCTGTACTTCTTCCGGCTTCAGATAATTGGCCAACTGCACAAAGTAGAAAGGAAAATCCTGTTTCCATGCCCTTCTCCAATCTGTAATCATTGATTGGAAAAGTACTCTGTACTGCTCGTCGAATCCTACATTATTTTCTCCCTGATACCAGATAGCGCCCTTGATAGGGAAGACGGTAAAAGGATGTATCATTGCATTGTAAGTACGGTCGGATAGCAGGATGTCGGCCAGCCGGTTCCTTCGGGAGACAATGGTCTAGAAGGTGCACCGGTCATCGATACTCCGGTGTGATAGTTCCAGTTGCCCGCCAAGGAAATCTTCTTGTCGTTCGCTTCCATATACATCTGCTGAGGTTCTCCGTGGATACCGCCTTCGCCGCCATAATCTATGGCACGGATGGTGATAACCTTTGCCTGCCTTTGCCAAGGCTGCGGGAATCTTATAAGTACGCATCGTATTGCATCCCGAAGTTCTTCCTATCTCCTTCCCGTTAAAGTAAGTAACATCGTCGTCGTCGATCATAGCCAGATGGAAGGAGATTTCCTTGCCGTTCCAGTCAGCAGGTATTTCCACTTCTTTCTGGAACCAGACAGTGCCGTCAAAATTCAGTCCGCGAGTTTCCCAATAAGCGGGCAGTTCCATCGGTTTCCATTCATTCCCTGTCTGAAGAGCTGATATCCATTGGGGAACTCCGTCTTTGAATCCGGCATCCTTGGCATCAAACTGCTGAAGCCACTCGTCCATTTCCCGATGGTAAAGTTCGACAAGTTTCTCTCTTTGGAAGCCTGCGCTTTCCATTTCGGCCATCTTTTTCTGAATCCCACGACTTGCTTCAATGTCTGATGGCTTGTCCATGATTCGGCAGGTGTGCCGCCCCAAGTGCAGTCAATCACCCAACGGGCACATTCAGTTCTTTCCACAACTTACGGGCATAGAAATAAGCAACGGAAGAAAACTCCGGTACAGTAGCGGAACTACATTCCTGCCAGCCGTTCATATTCATTTCTACGTTATCCTGCGGAGAGAAAGCGACGGTCTTCTTTACCTGCAACAGACGGATGGAAGGATAATCGGCATCGGCAACCTCCTGTTCGTAATTCATCACTTTTCCCCATCCGGCAACGGGCATTTCCATATTCGACTGACCGGAACATATCCAGACTTCGCCCGATAAGACGTTGTTCAACACTAGTTTCTCACCATCCGAAACAATGATCTGATAAGGTCCTCCGGCAGGCGGAGTCGGGACTTCTATGCTAAAATGACCATCAGCTGACGCTTTAGCCGTATATTTCTCATGATTCCAGCTCACCTTCACAGTCACTTGTTTACCGGCTTTTGCTTTTCCCGGCAACGTCAGCTGACTGTTTTGCTGAATAACCATATTATCGGTAAAGAATGACGGCAATGTGACCTTCGCTTGCGCAAAGGCTGCCACACATAACGATAAGAGTGTTAATTGATATTTTTTCATTTCTTCGGTTATTTAAATTCAAGTAATTGCACGTCTTTGGAGGGTACGGTCACTTCAAGCTGTCCTGTGGCAAAAGTCTCATTGCCGCTCCACAACTCTTTCACCTGATAGCCGCGTGCCTTGTCCAATCCTATTCTTTCTAACGAAAGCACAGTTGTCTGTTCCTGGTCCGAGTAGTTGAATACCGCACAATGGAAACGACCATCGGGTGTCTTCCTTACAAAGATATGTTCCGACTTCTCTCCGTTTCCTTCCACGGGACGGAACACTTCTCCTGTCGCTACTGCATTCACTGCCGCATTGGTCAGATATTTCTGTGACTTTTCTTTGGCGTCTTTTCCTCCTCCCGCACTGAAATCGTCTCCTGTAATGTAAATACCCGTAATGACACCCGAAGTAATACGGGCACGGTTTTCTCCGTCGGTAGCATCTCTCAGTACAATATGATCGGCATCGTTATATTGATAGATATACTTCTGCCACCAGCCGTATGAAAGAGCGTTCAATGTATATTCGGTATCCTTGATCTGATTCCACGCATCACAGGCTATTCTGCGTGACTGCGCATACTGGGCAGGGAAGACAGGAGAAATGGAGAGATTGATATACATATCTCCAAAATATTGATTGAGCAGTTTCATGCCATAATTATATCCCTGTATACCTGTGGTAATCTCAGGATTATACCATTTGTCCGCTTCCATCGCACCGTGTGTCATGAAGTCCATCTTCACATACTCGAATCCTGCACGGTGGAACAAACCGGAAGTCTTCTTCATCATAGCTTCCACTGCCGGATGCGTTGGATCGACTGCATAAGCGCCGTCCAGTTCCTGCGGCTTTCCGTTGGCATAGAGATAGATATCTTTGTATTTATATTCCGGTGCGGCATCTACCGTCCGTTCCGGATCGCGTGCCCAGTCGGTGAACGGAGTCCAGTAGATACCACCGATCTGTCCGTTCGACTTACATTTTTCGATAAATGACTTCAGTTGCTCCTCATTCATACAGTCCCAACCGGAATCCAGACCGATATAGACAGTCTGATCAGGGTTTACAAAATGATTATTCTGCAGATTCTCCTTGAAATAATCGGAGACTTCCATCGCTTTCTCATAAGTCAGATTGAATTGTAATGCCCCCCAGCTGTTCCAACCAAATGGAACAGCTTTCTCCCATGCTTTGGGAGGGGCAATTACAGCGTTGGCTTTTGCATACGCTTCAAGTCCATCGCACCAATCTTCAAAGAAACCCAAAAGACTTTAGGGAATTTAATCTTTTTACCTGCTAATGCACCGTGAGCCTTTACGTCACGAGTCTGCTCATCTGCTATGCCCCCATAACATACCAGCGAACCAATGTTATCACGATCCCCCTTACCTATTGAAATACCTGTTTTCCAGTTATCATGTTCTACGGAGCCGATCACCAGACCGTTCCGGCTTTCATTATTGAATATGGCTGTCACTTCATAACTCACCAATGTATCGAAACCAAGCGGGTGAGACTGATATCTGATCCATTTGTCATTGTCGAACGGAACAAAAAGAGCACGGTTATCACCTGCCTGCAAGAATCCGGATATAGAATCGACATTAACAGGAGCCATTCTGCCGGAACGGATTTCCTCTTTCGCTTCGACCGTAAAATCGGTCAGTATATATTCCTTACCCGGATAAAGATAGAAATACTGAGTCAGCTTCGGAAGCTCCTTATCCGTATACTCCACCTTATATATATGTCCTTTCCCGAAAGAATCGGAAACTTTGCCCGTACTGATTTTATGGCGGGCATAGTCACTTGTCTTGATCTCCTTCCCTTCCCATTGATAGGAAGCATACATTCCGTTACAAATATTTTTTGACTTATAAGTGAGTGCTATTCCCCCTTGCTGATCATCGTAAGTTATATTCCATACATCGGTAGAGAAAATCTTGTCTCCACTGGCACAGTTGGAAATGAAAAGAAACAGAAGAAGCATCAGGATACTCCCGACATTTTTTTTAGTTAGTAGCTTTTGGTTTTTCATATGGTACAATGTTCTTATGTAAAAAAATAAAGCATACCCGAATAAGAAACCTTTTTCTCTTATTGAGGTATGCCACAAAGGTAAGGATTGGCATCTCCTTTACTATATACAAACGATTCAAAAAATGATAAAAATACGGCAAATAAGCTCCAATGCGGGCTAAAAGAGGTATTTTATCTATTTTGTGCCCTCTCCTGCCTCGACATTCTTTATCTCCTGCGTGATAATGATCTGCTTGCCGGATTGATATTGTTTCTCAAAATCTTTGGGTGTCATGCCGAATTGTTTCAGGAATAACTTGCTGAAATAAGACGGCGAATTGATGCCGACCATATAGCAGATATCTCCGATCCGGTATTTACCTTCCTGGATAAACTCGGCTGCCTTTTTCAACTTGATCAACCGGATAAAATCGAGCGGAGACAAGTTGAACAGTGTCTTGATTTTCCTTAACAAACTAGAACGACTCATGCAGAGTATATCCGCCATCCGTTCTACACCGAAATTATCATCGGTTATGTTATCTTCAATGACCTTGATCACTTTATTCATAAATTCCTCGTCCGCCTTGTTCATCTGCATATTGTTGACAGAGAAGAAGGGGCGTTTCGCAAAGGCTTCTCTTTCCCTGCGCCTGTTGTCAAGCAAGGACAGGACTTGTTCTTTCAGATAATTGAAAGAGAAAGGTTTCTCAACGTATGCTTCCGCACCATATTTCAGACCGTTGATTTTGCTGTCGATGTCATTCTTGGCTGTCAGGAAGATAATAGGAATATGAGAAAGCTCCATATCCGATTTTACTTCCTTGCAGAGTTGGTATCCGTCCATTACAGGCATCATGATATCACTGATGATCAAGTCGATATGGCTGCTTCTCAATATTTCCAGTGCTTCTACCCCGTTCATCGCTGTCTCTACGGTGAAGTTTTCCTGCAAGCGTTCGAGAATAAAGGTCAGCATACTTTCGTTGTCTTCTACCAACAGAAGGGTATATCCATACATATCGGCCGTGACGGGCGTATGTTCGTCCAGCTCGACAATGTCTTTCTGTATGGCTTTGTTGTTCTCCTGTTTAATGCCCTCCATATTCAAAGGAATGGTCAGTACAAACATATTGTTTTCCTGACGGGTATCCAGATAGATCGTGCCTTTGTGCAGGGATGCCAACGAACGTGCCAGAGACAAGCCGATGCCTACTCCATTACGGGGCTTCTCCTTTCTGTCCACCTGATAGAACGGTTCGAATATATATTGGCTGACTTCGGCCGGAATCTTGTTTCCATCACTGGTGACACGAATCGTAAAGCTGTCTTCTCCCTTTTCCAGTTCTACCAGTACATTCTGGCTAGCATACTTCAGCGCATTATTGAGCAGGTTGCTCAGTATCTTGGTGATTGCTTCTTTATCTACAGCTGCCCACACCTGCTCATCTGTCGATTTTAACTGCAATTCTTTCCGGTTCAGGCTGAACGTCACTTCAAAGCGTGCCACGATTCCGGCAAGAAGTTCGGTAATGTCCACGCTCTCAAATTTCATGGTCAGCTTGTTGGCACCGATCTTCTGGAAGTCCAGCAGTTGTCCGGTAAGTTCCAGCAGGCGTTTGGTGTTCTGGACCATCACACTGATATACTTCTTCATCTTGGGCTCCTGTATCTCCATTTCCTCAATGGCTTCGAGAGGACCGTTGATCAGTGTCAAAGGGGTACGCACTTCGTGCGCTATCTCTGTGAAGAAGTCCACTTTGGATTCGTACAGTTCCTTCTCCTTTTCGATCTCGAACAGCTTTTGCCGTTCTTCCAGTTGTTTCTCCTTGCGGCGTTTGTACCATAAGATGGTGCCAACCACGATCAGGATAATACATACGGTATATACAATGTAAGCAATGATAGACTGCCACCACGGAGGAAGAATGATAATAGACAGAGAGCGTGTGGACGACTCGGACTTGCTGCCGTGAGTAGCCTGCACACGGAAGGTGTATTTTCCCGGCGGAAGTTTGGCATACGAGATGTTCTGGTTGCTGGCTGCCCGTACCCAATCCCTGTCAAGCGGTTCCATACGATAATAGTATTGGTTGGACTCGGCCGTAGAGTAGCTGAGCAATGCCACATCAAAGCTTATATTGGCCTGGTCGTAAGGCAGGACGATTTCATCCGTATGTACAATACATTGTTTCAGGGGTGATTCAGGAGTATGCACCGTCACCTCCTTATTATATATACTGAACTTGGAAATGTAAACAGGCGGAAGCGGCTTTTCCTCCTCCTGAACAGTAGGATCGAACGCGATCAATCCGTCCACCCCTCCGAAGTAGAACCTTCCATCCTGAGCTTTCAATGCCGATTGATAATTGAACTGATTACCCAGCAATCCGTCCTTATTGGTAAAGACACGTACATCTCCACTCTCGGGATTGAACTTGACCAATCCTTTATTGGTGCCAAACCACAGATTTCCGGCATCATCTTCCAATATGTTGTAAGCTACGTCATCCGGTAGTCCGTCTTCAATACTGAAAGTGGTAAGTTGTCCTGCGCTTCATTATATCTGCATATACCACCACGGTCGGTAGAGAACCATATATTCCCTTTACTGTCCTGCATGATGGAGCTGACGGAGTTGGAGCTTAGAGAGTTGTCAACTCCTTCCTTATAAGAATATTCTTATAAGAATTATTCTTAGGATCACATTTCCAAACACCATTTCCCATACGTAGCAAGCCAATTGTACCATCTCTAGCCTCCATTATATTCGAAAACCCAGTTATATCCTACTTCTTCCACACGGTGAAATTTCCTTTCCTTAGGTTGTGATACATATAATCCCCACCCAGGTCCTATCCAAGTACGACCTTTACTATCTTTTAAAAAACTATATACACTTCCTTCTTCAATACCCAAATCCTTATCACTGACGTATTTAAGATGTTCACCAGGTATACTAATATCATTCATTCCTTGTTTAAATAATCCAACATATATATGATTTCATAATGTTTTACTGATAGTGTAATGAGACGACCTGGAACATTATCATATATCTGATGTACTTTACCTGTTCGAGGATCCAATACATTAACACCATTATCTTCAGTACCTATCCAAATACACCCATTATTATCTTCTGCCAATCCACGGATACGTTTGGTATTTAAAGAATATGAATCGCTTCCCGGTACATATTTAGCAAAAGTCAAGATACGATTAGGCAGATAGTTGACACCTCCAAACATTGTTCCAATCCAAATTCCTCCTTCATAATCTTTATAAATAGAATAAATACTATTATCCGATAAACTAAATGAACGCATCAGGTCTTCTTTCAAATGAATAACATTATTTTCTTTCTCATTAATAATGAAAATTCCATGAAGAGAACCTACCCAAATTTCATCTCCAAAACACATTACATCTCGCAAAAATGTTTTTTTCTCACCAAGGAACGAAACTTCACTCAACTCATCTGTTCGAGTATTATATTTCAGCAAATCTCCTTCATGTATTCCCAAAATAGCATTTTCTTTCTGAAAACAAATACTTATAATTGTTTTGTCAATTAACGAACGTCCCATTCGGTCTGTCAAATATTGTTCAAAATTATCATCCCGATAATTGTACTTGAATAAACCTATTCCTGATGTACCTACCCATACTTCGCCCTGCTCATTGATACAAATACATTCCGGATTATTATTTTTTAAATTGTCTTTATCTATCAATGAATAATGATGTACTTCCGTTCTTATTAACGAA
>ENA-OQIG01000676-OQIG01000676.1-human-gut-metagenome-genome-assembly--contig:-NODE-676-length-18425-cov-9.796863_pt1 | contig 18425 bp, 25 predicted proteins | sample MGYA00242576_ERZ504741 | MGnify/ENA primary metagenome ERZ504741 (study PRJEB26092, sample SAMD00036436) | human gut metagenome | host: Homo sapiens | study: EMG produced TPA metagenomics assembly of... | reverse complement strand
GTGTCGGTGGTGTTTCGGGTTTCTCTGGTTCTTCTGGCTTTTCCTTAAAGGTAATCGTCTGTCCCTTATCCTCAATATCCTTATGCTCGGTAACTTTCTTCGGCTCGTCTGGATTGCTTAAATCGTACAATTCCTCAAAAGTTACAAGCTGTTTGCCGTCAAGGGAAGTAGCGTCAAACGTAAAAGCAACTTCCACTTTCATAGTTTCGCTGTCAGCAGTAAACGTATAATCACTTTCCACACGTTTCCCATTGATAAGAAGCTCTGCATTTTCTTCTTTCAACATCTGCCAGCCCACAAGTTTGTACTGTGTACCGACTTCTAAGCCCTCTAAGGTTACGGTATCAATGATTGTAACGTCTTTTCCTGCTTCAAGCTCTTTGTTGCCGTCCTTATCGGTAGCAGTCGTATGAATTTTGATGATACGCTCTGTGATAAGTACCGTTTGCCCGTCGTCGTCAATGTCTTTATGTTCCGCAACTTTTACGGGTTCGTCTGGATTGCTGAAATCATACAATTCTTCAAAGGTAACAAGGTTTTTGCCACCTAAAGCAGACGCATTGAATGTATAGGAAATTTCCACTTTCATTTCTTCATCATCAGCGACAAAGGTATAATCGTTTTCTACACGTTTCCCGTCAATAAGAAGTTCTGCGTTTTCTTCCTTTAACATCTGCCAGCCTTTTAACTGATACTTTGTGCCTTTTGTAAGTCCGTCTACTTTGACAGTATCAACGATTGTTACCTCTTTTCCTGCAAGGATAGTCTTTTCGCCGTCCTTGCTGGTCGCTGTGGTATGGATAGAGATTTCTTTTTCGTATTCATCAGTCAAAGTCCCTAAATCAACCACAAGGTTATTTCTTGATACCACGATTTCAAAAGGTGGGATAAGCTCAAAACCCTTGTTGCTTTCAGAGCGTAATTCTTCAATGATGTAAGTATCATAAGGTAACGCACCCTTGCTGTCGTCTGGTTCAGAAGTTCCAAACCACACACCGTCCTCGCTGGTCTTTCCTGCGTTTGTATTGTGCTTATGAGAAGCCCATTCAGCAGAAGTGGAGAATTGCCCGTTATCATCAGTTACCACTACATGATTTTCACCCGTCTCTTGCTTGTGATCCTAAAGGGAACATTAGCAAGACGCTTGTGTGTACCTGCACCGATTTTCACGCCCTCAATATCTCCACGCTTAATCTGATTATAGATAGAGTGGCTTCGTCGGTTAAGTCCACGATTTTTCCATTCTCTGTGATTGCAAAATCAATCGGTTTTGCACCGTCAGTTAAGTAACCGTCGGGAGCTTCACCTTCAACGATACGGAATTTTCCATAAGGTAAGAGGTCAGAAGAAGTAGAAGCGATACCCTCAATATCTGTACGAATAGTTTTTACGACTTCATTTTTCTTGTATAGCTTGCCCTCAACCAAAACAGAATTATCATTTAAGGAAATGATGTCAAAAGCAGTATCTTTCAAAGTGGCACTTCCTTGTGGCTTTGTATCGCCCGTTTCTAAATCTCGTTTCTGAATTTTCACACCGCCACGGATAACCTTGTCAGATACGGAAAACTGGTTACTTCCAGTTAATACGGCAAGGTCGCCGTCCTCGGTAATCTGTGTTACATATAAGCCCTTAATCTGTTCGGACTTATCGCCAGCCTGCATATATGCACCGTCTAACAAGTAGCCGTTTGGAGCTTTTGTTTCCTCAACAGTTAGCGTTCCAAGTGGAAGAACCGCCTTACCGTCCTGCATATAGAAGTTGTTGCCAGACACCTTGTAAGCGTCCGCTAATTTTGTGATGTAGTGGGTTGTCCCGTCGCTGTCTGTTTCAGCGATTGTCTTTGTAACCCATGTACGAGTAGCTTCGGCAGGGAGATTGTCTTTATTGTAGAAGCCAGCATAATACTTCCATGTAAATTCCGCACCTGCTAAAGAAGCGTCTCCCTGCGGATTGACTTTCTGTGTTTCCATATCAATCTTGAAAAGCTCAATCAAAGTGTCTGTTACTTTTGGTGTATCTGATACTTTCAAAGTCGCTGTCTTTCCAGCTTCAACCTTTAAGGAATATACAGTTTTATCTACTTTATATCCTGCTGGTGCGGATAATTCCTTGATATAGACTGTGCCTGCTTTTACCTCTGCAACATCTGTATTTCCGTTTTCATCAGTCGTAAGGGTGGCAAGCTGTTTCGTGCAGTCCTTATCAGCAAAGACACCGTATGTTGCACCAGCGATTGAGTAGTTCCCGTTACCGTCTGTAATGCTGGTATTACTGGAAGTCTTTTGCAGTTTCGCATTTCCGACATTTAATTTCGCCCAGAATTGCCCTAATTCCTGCCCCTCGCCAGAGTAGATATAACCGCCACATTCATAGCGTCCTTTATTCTCTTTGACAAAGGCTTTTGCACCAGCGAAAACTTCGTCCTGCGTAGCCTTTGGAATTTCATCATAAGAAGCTCGCACGTTATCACATTGCCAGCCAAGATGTACGCTCAATCTCTGCCAGACAACACATTGTTCCAACAGATAAACTTGTTTGTAGTTCAGTTCCTTGTGAGCTTCGCTATACTGTTTGACATACTCTAAGGATAACGCCACATCTGAAATCTGGTCGGCACTCATGCGTGAGCTTGCGTCAGTTCTGGTCTTGTAGCCATTCTTAAAATCTGTATTGATGTCAATACAATAGGCAGTTTCGCCTCAACTTTCATCATGCCCTCATTGAATGTCGAACCGATAGAACCGTCATTCATTACTTTTTCAATGATACCGACACGCTCTGCACTTTCCGTCCAGTATTGCTTGTTTTCTGCATGAACGGGTGTACTCGGTAAAGCAGTAACGACAGTTGCAAAAGCTAAGAAGCCCGTACACAATCGCTTTAATATCTTTTTCATAAATCTAATGCTCCTTTCATTTTAGGTAATAAAATAGCCGTCCAATAAGAACGGCTGGAAATAGAAAAGGAACGTCATTTTAGGCGTTCCATAGTCTATGAGTTATTCAATTTTTTCTTGTTTCAATACTGATGTGCTGTACCATATCTTTGCATATCTAGGAAAACTTGCGTATCAAGGCTCATTCGTTAATAGTAAATAAGTAGTAAATTGATGTGTTTGTTTCCTTGAAAATGCTGATAGATACTGTGTTTTAGCGGATAATCAGATTTTTATTGTGTTTTTATGTACAAAAAGAAGCGTTTGAACCGCATTATAGCAAAACATTGCTTCTGAAAATACCAGTTGGAATTGATAGTAAACTTAAATCAAACAGGCAAATTATACTCTTGGACGGCGATTATAAAATAGATGACGAATTATCACTATTTACAGTGAGTAAAACAAATAAGTTTTATTCTCCCGCCAATAAGAGTCTTTATGATGAGAAGGGAAAAGATACTTTTAGACACGAGCAAAATTTAATTATTTCAGAAAAACAGGCAGTACTTATTATGGGATGTGGACATGCTGGCGTTGTTAATATCATGCAAAAAGCAGAGAAGTACCGACCATGTTTTTGTATAGGTGGTTTTCATTTGTTCAATCCGTTTACAAGGAAATCAGTATCAAAGGAACTGTTAGATGATATTGTGATGGAATTACAGAAATATAAAGACATGAAGTTTTATACGTGTCATTGCACAGGGAAGACAGCATTTGACTATTTGTCTCATCATATGAATAACATATATTATATATCTTGCGGAGAAACTGTTGAAATTTAATATTTCAACAAATACAACTTCAGTTTACTGATGCATATTTGAATCAGAACAAAGTATATTCTGTCGGAACATAGATTTCATGTCCATGATAAATGGTGATGGAATGATGTTACCAAAATGGAAACAAAGAAAATACAGGATGGTGCTTTCTTTTTGAGTTTTGTCGTTATAAGATACGAGCAAAGGGAGGTACAGAGTATGGCATTTGGAAATAACATCAAAAAATTAAGAGAAGAAAAAAATCTGACTCAACAGCAGCTTGCGGATAAATTGTATGTATCAAGACAGACAATCTGCAGATGGGAAAACGGCTCAAGATGCCCGGATTTGATCACAGCAAAAAAATTGGCACTTGAATTGAAGGTAAGTATGGATGAACTGATATCGGATGAAGCGGCGCAGGATATTCAGATTAATTATGGAATCTGGAAATTAGAAAAAATAAAGAACAGAAGAAAATTACAAGAATTTCAAAAGAAGATATTGAGTTTTATACAGACTGTAGGTGCGGTGTTTTTGGCAATTACACTTCTTTTGCGGGTTCAACTGGATATGAGCGTGCCGATGTGGTGTACGATACTTTGTCTTTGTGTCGTTGCAGCGGCATTGATTCTTCATTTTGTGATTTCTAAGAAACTGGAAGATATGTAGGTGCGGTTAAATGTATGGAGAGGTGAGGCGGCCGTGTTCTTGAAAACAGAAAAACTGACAATCCGAAAAATGACAACAGAGGATTTGTTTCCACTGTATCATGTGCCCTCGGATTCCGAGGTCATGGAGTATCTTGAACCGCCGTTTTCCATGGAAGCAGCGAAACAATTCCTGTATAAAGCAGGTATATGCGAGACTCCTTTGCTATGGGCGGTGGAAGATGCGCGTAAAGTTTTTATCGGCTATTTACAGACTGTGACTTTAAAAGAGAAGGAGAACGAAGATGGCAAAATTAGAACAGACAGTAAGTGGAGATTTTTATGAATTACTTCGTAAAATTGAAAATGGCATACAGAACAGTAGTATGTCAGCATCATTGGAAGAGTTCAGTGACTTTGAAAGTGGAACTGCCAGATGCAGTGTTCGTGTTTTCGAACGATATAGTTATGTTGGAGATAATCGGGTGAGCCTGAATGTAACTCTTTTTCAGAATGGAAGCGGACCGATTCAACTTTCTGCGATTGCTGCAGGCGGCAGTCAGGCAATGCTTTTCAAGATCAATACCTGGGGTGAAGAAGCGTTTCTTGACAAACTAAAGGAGCTATTGTAAATTGAAAATACGGAGGTTAGAGAGAATGAAACGAATTAATTACTCGGTGCAGTTTTAAAACTGGCAGCAGATTGTATCGAGGTTAAAATAAAAGTAAAAACATATGCTGGCAGGGCTGCACCGATCAAATCATTTTATTTATAGAAAATTTGAAAGGAAGCAGTTAAAATGAATAGAGCAGAATTAAAATCAATTTGGAAAAAGGAAGAGAAGACGGCATATATCAAAGGTTGGGATTTTTCGCATATCCATGGGAGGTATGAGGAAGAGAATGATTTGCCGTGGGATTATGAGAAGATCGTGAGACAGTATTTAACGGATACGGCCAAAGTGTTGGATTATGATACGGGCGGGGGTGAATTTTTATTGTCTCTGAATCATCCGTTTGCCAGAACAGCAGCGACAGAAGGATTCGAGCCGAATGTGCGATTGTGTCAGGAGAAGTTGCTGCCTTTAGGAATTGATTTTAAAGAGTGTAATACACCTTCAAGGATTCCGTATGATAATGAGACATTTGATATGATTATAAACAGGCATGGAAATTTTGATGCCAGGGAATTGTATCGATTATTAAAAAAGGGTGGAATCTTTGTTACACAACAGGTTGGCGGCGATAACGATAGAGATTTAGTGGAAATGGTTCTGCCTGAAGTGGAAAGTCCGTTTCCTCATTTAAATCTGGAAGAGCAGAGAAATGCGTTTGTCGATGCAGGATTTCATATTCTTGCTGCAGAGGAAGCGTATCGACCAATTAAATTTTATGATATTGGTGCGTTTGTATGGTTTGCACATATTATTGAATGGGAGTTTCCTGGTTTTTCAGTTGATAAATGCTTTGAGCAGTTGCTGAAAATGCAAAGGATAATTGAGAATCAAGGGAAAATTGAAGGGACGATTCATCGGTATTTGATTGCAGCGAGGAAATGATAGACTGTGAAGAAGTTTTTAGGTCTCTTGTCTGAAAAAGGCAAGGGGCTTAATTTACATATGGAGAAGTAGAATGAAGAAGTTATTTGTTGTATTGGGAATTTGTTTATGTCTGTGTTTTGGATGTGCAGAGGATAATCGCTCACCGATTCTTCCAAAAGCGGAGAATGTTGACTCTATTTGTATTGATTTCACGAACAGTATTCAAAAAATATATGATGATTCAGAAAGCATCCAGAAGATATTATCAGAGATTGCGACTGGAAAACGAACGGAGAAACAATCGATTCAAGATTATCCGTCAGCAGAAGAATATGGAACGATAAATATTGAAAATAATGGTGGAATGACAACCATGTTTTATTATGAAGAGAACGGGAAATATTATATTGAATGTCCATATAAAGGAATTTATGAAATAGAAAACAATTTTGAAGATATGATTTAAATCCGGAAGCTACAAAGGAGCCGAAAACGGTTCTAAAGTGATAAGGGGGATATAGGTGATTTATAAAAAGATAGAAATCGAAGAAATGGAACATTTCTGGAGTTTGTTAAATGCTCTTGATGCAGAAACGAATTTTATGATGTATGAACCAAATGAAAGAAAGCAGCATATGGATATTCAAGAATTAGAAACGGATATCTATCATAACGTGATACATGGAAATGACTTTTTACAAATTGCAAAGGCAGACAATAAAATAGTGGGGTATCTCCGGGCAGAGAGGGGAGAGTTTCATCGAAATTTTCATACTGCATATATTGTTGTGGGTGTATTGAAAGAGTATCAGGGGAAAGGGATCGGCACGACTTTTTTTGAAAATCTGGAAAAATGGGCGAAGGAAAATTCTGTCATTCGGCTGGAGCTTACTGTGGAATGTCATAATGAAGCAGCAAGAAAATTATATGAAAAAAGTGATTTTAAAGTAGAAGGAATAAGAGCAAAATCAATGTTGGTAAAAGGAGAAGTTGTGGACGAGTATTATATGGCAAAAATTTTATAAATTCCGAATAAGAAAATTGAAATCAGGAAGGAGCTTTCTATGAGCCATATTTTAATCATAGATGACGATATTCATATCAATGAAATGCTGGAAGAGGTTCTGATACAGGAGGGATATCAGGTTTCCCATGCCTATTCCGGGACAGAGGCATTACTGTTTCTGGCAAACGAAAAGCCGGATCTGATTTTATTGGATTTGATGCTGCCGGGGCTTACAGGAGAGGAAGTGCTGTCGCAGATTGAAAAAATTCCGGTGATTGTGATGAGCGCAAAGGTTGAAGTGAAAGATAAGGTTGCTCTTTTGCTGAATGGCGCGGAGGATTACATTACAAAACCGTTTGAAATTGAAGAATTGCTGGCAAGGATTGTTGTGCAGCTCAGGAAAAGTACAAGATCAGATTCTTCGGAAAAACTGATGTATAGAGAAATTACAGTGAATATGGTCACGCATGAAGCATGGGTTGGGGAACATGAGGTAAAACTGACAAAGACAGAATTTGCCATCTTGAAAATTTTGCTGGAGCATCCAAAACAGGTGATCACAAAGACTGTGCTGCTTGACCGTGTCAGCGAAGAAACACCGGATTGTATGGAAAGTTCACTGCGGGTTCACATCAGTAATCTGAGAAAGAAGCTGCGGGAAATCTCGGGGAAAGATTATATAGAAGCAGTATGGGGAATCGGTTTTAAGATGGCAGAGTGAGAAATATTTACAGTTTCTTTGCACTTTTCTTAACAGCTTTCTTAACACTTTACAGATAGAATATGTTGGAAAGAAAAGGTAAGGAGGCCAAATTGTTATGGAGTATGTATTAACCACCGATCATTTATGCAAAAACTACGGGCACTTTAAGGCACTGAACCAGTGTTCTATGCATGTCCCGAGAGGTGCAATTTATGGATTTGTAGGAAAGAACGGGGCGGGGAAAACTACATTGATCCGTCTGATCTGCGGACTGCAAAGACCGACATCCGGAAGTTACAGGTTATATGGAAGCGAAAATACGGACAAGAAAATTTTGGAAGCGCAGAGAAGAATCGGCGCAGTTGTGGAGACCCCGTCGATTTATCTGGATATGACGGCGGAAGAAAACATGAAAGAGCAGTATTATGTTTTGGGCTTGCCGTCTTTTGAAGGGATCCCTCAGACTTTGAAACTGGTGGGGCTGGAAGATGCAGGGAAGAAAAAGGCAAAAGATTTTTCTCTCGGAATGCGTCAGAGACTGGGAATTGCGATTGCGCTGGCAGGAAAACCAGATCTGCTTGTGTTGGATGAGCCAACCAATGGTCTGGATCCACAGGGATCGTAGAGATGAGGGAACTGATATTAAAGCTGAACCGGGAAAGACAGATCACGGTGCTGATTTCAAGTCATATTTTGGATGAATTGTCAAGACTTGCTACTCATTATGGATTTATTGACAAGGGAACTATAGTGAAAGAGATTACGGCAGAAGAGCTGGAAAATACCTGTAGGAAGTGTGTGAAACTGCAAGTGACGGATACTGCTGTACTCGCTCATATTCTGGATAAAAGAGGTCTTGAATATGAGATCTTGTCAGATACGCAGGCAAATGTTTATGGGGAACTGGTAGTTTCCGATGTTGCGTTGGAGTTGGCAGAACAGAATTGCAGGATGTTTTCCGTGCAGGAATACGAGGAAAGTCTGGAAAGCTATTATCTCAACTTAGTGGGAGGTGGCAAGCATGAATAAATTATTTCGTGCGGGACTCTATCGGCTTCGCAAAAATAAGGGCGCATATGCCTGTGTTATCATTCCTCCCATCTATAGTGTCTGCCTGATGCTTTCGCAATATATGCAGATGAAAGAAAGTGGGGCAAATTATCTACTGGATCCGTTTCTATTTCATTTTTTTCTGGTGATGGGAGTTTTGCTTTCGGTATTTGTCAGTTTATATGTTGGAACAGAATATCACGATGGAACATTGAGAAATAAACTGATCAGCGGTTCTTCAAGAAATGCAGTATATGGATTGAATCTGTGGATCAGCTTTCTGGTTGGGACGTGCAGCGTGTTGTTGGCTTATACGGCAGGGTTGGCGGCAGGCATTCCCATGTTCGGCGTGATAGAGATGCCGGCTTTGACAATGCTGCAGACCTGTGTGGCAGGAATTTTGCTGGTGCTTTCTTATGTTTCGATCTTTCATATGATCTCCATGCTAAGCTCCAGTAAGACAACCTCTGCGGTAGTCTGCATTCTGGCGGCAGTTTTTATGATGGTGTTTGCGGGGATTATTTTTTCGAAATTGTCTCAGCCGGAGATGATCACACAGGCGGTAATCGCAAATGGAGAAACCGTTATGGAAACAGTAAAAAATCCTGCTTATCTGACGGGAATAAGCCGTACGGTTTATCAAAATATCCTGGATTTTCTGCCGGCAGGGCAGGCCGTACAGATTTTTAATCAGGGAGTTCTGAATCTCGGAAAAATGATGGGATATTCGATTTTGATCATTTTCGGAACGAGCCTGGCAGGATTGTATCTATTTAATCGGAAGGATATCAAATAGGAGAAGTGAGTGGAAATGGAAGTTGGAGTATGGTGTGGAGCAGGAATTCTGGTTTTGTATAATATTGTGCTGCAGATCAAGGTGTATCTGTTGCGAAAATCAGCAAAAGAAATCCGGAAAGATTTTCAGAAATTATTGAAGACCAATACAAACACCATAATCCGGATTTCCAGCCGTGACAGGGAGATGTGTGCGCTGGCTTCTGCAATCAATCTGCAGTTGGAAACATTTTATGAGAAAAGACGATGCTATGAACAGGGAAACCTGGAACTAAAAGAAGCGGTTACCAATATCTCTCATGATCTGCGGACGCCATTGACTGCGATTTATGGTTATTTGAACCTGCTCAAAAAAGAAGAATGTCCGGAGCATATAAAGCGTTATCTGGATGCGATTGAAAACCGGGCACAGGCACTCAAACAATTGACGGAAGAATTGTTTCGTTATACAATTGTGATATCAGAAGCGGAAGAGATGACGCTTCAAGTCTTACCGTTAAATGGGATTTTGGAAAGCAGCATATCCGCGTATTACTCCGTTTTAAAGCAGAATCATATTGTTCCGGAGATTTCGATTCCGGATCAACAGATCACGGGGAGAGTAAATGAAAATGCTCTGTCCCGTGTTCTTGGCAATATTCTCAGTAATGCGGTGAAGTACAGTGACGGCGATCTGAAAATTGTATTGTCGGAAGACGGTGATATCCGGATTTCCAACCATGCATCAGGTTTGTCAGAAGTACAGGCAGAACGATTATTTGATCGTTTTTATACCGTGAATACGGCCAGAAAATCAACAGGCCTTGGATTATCTATTGCAAAGGCACTGATGGAGAAAATGGGCGGAACCATCACAGCGGATTACAGAGAGAACGTACTGGAGATCTGCGTGAGTGTGCAGAAGTTATAATGGAATTACAGAAGTTATTTATGAGGGAGAGAGTCTATGAAAACAATCGGCATGATCGTTGCTGTTGAGCTACAGTCAGTACTGAAGCGTTATGGAGCAAAACTGGTTAAGAGAAAAGAGACAGCAGGGTATCAGGTGCTGGAATATGAGACGGACCAATATCGGATGGTTATTGTGAATTGTGGACCGGGAGAAATTGCGGCAGCATCCGGAACGCAGTTTCTGATCAGTGAATATCACGTAGATATCGTGATGAATTTTGGTGTAGTGGGTGGTCTTACGGAAGAGATGTCCAAAACAAAAGTCTGTATTGTGGAGAAAGTTGTTCACTATGATTTTGACACAAGTGCGGCAGACCATACAGAAGTGGGACGATATTCGCAGTATCCCGATATCTTTCTTCCAACGACGAAAGTGTTAAGTGATACAGCCAGAAAGATTCATCCGGAATTAGTGCCTGTAGTCTGTGCTTCGGGAGACAAATTTATTGCAGATCCCGAGCAGAAAATAAGAGTGCATGAAATGTTTAGTGCGGATATCTGTGAAATGGAGGCTGCGGGAATCGTGCTTACCTGTAATCGAAATCAGGTGCCATGCATGTTGGTAAAATGTGTGAGTGACGGAATTGAAGGCGGTTTTGAAGAATTTCAGGAGACAATGGATGCGGCAGCAGATCTGTGTCTGGAGGTAGTGGAGAAGATTGTTGCCGGAATGGGACGATAGGAAGGTGGAAAAAAGAATGAACATCAATCGTGAAGAGATACTTGCCCTGACAAGACGCATGACGGTAAAAAGAACGTCCATGACCAGAATCGCAGGATGCTATGCAGACGCAGAAGGTTTTATTGACGGAACATTTAACGTGAATTTTCTGAAACTATCTCCTGCAGAACGTGAAAAAAATCTGGAGCTTGCGAAAACGGTTCCATTTGCACAGACCAATCAGAATCTGAAACGCTATGTATTTCCAGAATCTGAACAGGGAGGTATGCGTCAGCTGCTAATGGGAATCTGGGACTGTGGGTTAAAAAACGATGCACTGTTGGATGTGTTTTACGAGAAAGTGACAGAAGTGTATCAGACAGAACAGGAGTATGCTGTGTATTTGTTTCATGATCGGTATGATATTCCTGCAAAGGCGAAGGATAAGGAACGACTGGGAGAATCTGAGCAGATGTTTGAGTATCTGATCTGCGTGATCTCTCCGGTTACAGGAGATTATGAACCGGGAAAACCGGAATGTGGATTTTTATTTCCGGCCTTTTTTGACGGGGGAGCGGCATTGAATTGTGTGGATGTGTTTCAGGCGGATTCAGAAAATCCGCATCAGGAATTACTGCAGATATTATTTTCTGAAAAATCTTGAAAAACGGAGTTTTTTCAGTATAATCAAGCGCAAAGGTAAAAGAATTGAGAGATTTGAAAGGAGAAAAAGATGAATCAGAAAATAGCACTTGTTGTATATCCGGAATTTAGTTTTCAGGAAATTGGAAATTTGAGTTCACTGTTCCGCTGGGGATTTGACACCAGGACAGTTGTGGTTTCCGGGGATAAAAATCCGGTCAGGTCCGAAGAAGGATTTGCGATCCTTCCAGATATTACGTATGAAGAGTTCTGTGTGGAAGAATATGATTGTCTGATTTTACCGGGATGCAGTGATATCAGGCAATCAATTCGGGATGAAAAGTTAATGGAATTTTTGAGGGGCTTGGAAGGAAATGAAACTTTTCCAATCGGAGCAATCTGTGCAGGACCGATTTATTTGGCAAAAGCAGGACTTCTGAAAGATAAGAAATTCACCAATTCCATGTATCTGGAAATGAACGAAAGACTGCCATTTATCGATATGGAGAATATACGGTATCAACCAGTTGTGGAAGATGGTAATGTGATTACAGCACAGGGCGATGCCTATCGGTTGTTCGCAGTTGCAATGGCAAGAAAAGTAGGATATCAGTGCTCCGATCATGCCTATTTTGGTGTTGGAGAGGAGTGGAAAGAGGAAGACTTTGTGCATCACCTTTCAGATGCAGAGTGGAAGGAGTTTGAGAAAGAATTTGCGGATTTGATTAGATAAATCTGGAAAAGGACTTGAAATTCAATGAAGATCAAGTCCTTTTCTTTTTAAATCTGTTTTGTTGTCCACTTGCTGCAATCCCATACTGCGTGTACGACATCCTGGTAAAATTCCGGTTCATGGCAGATTAAAAGCACACTTCCACGATAATCAAGCAGTGCTTTTTTCAAGGAATCTTTTGCATCCACATCCAGATGGTTTGTCGGCTCGTCCAAAAGCAGGATATTGGTATCGCGATTCACCAGTTTACAGAGTCTTACTTTTGCCTGCTCTCCTCCGCTTAAGACGCGAACCTGGCTTTCAATGTGTTTTGTTGTAAGTCCGCATTTTGCCAGAGCAGAACGTACTTCATATTGTGTGAATGAAGGAAATTCCTGCCAGATTTCTTCAATACAGGTTGTTCGATTATCTCCTTTGACTTCCTGTTCAAAATATCCAATCTGCAAATTTTCTCCCAGTTCACAGGTGCCGGAAATCGCAGGAATCAGCCCGAGAATACTTTTCAACAATGTCGTCTTTCCGATTCCGTTGGCGCCGACCAGAGCAATTTTCTGCCCTCTTTCCATAGAAAGAGACAGTGGTTTTGACAATGGTTCATCGTATCCGATCACAAGATCTTTTGTCTCAAAAATATATCTTCCCGGAGTTCTTCCGTATCGGAATTTGAATTCCGGCTTCGGACGTTCTGCTGCAAGCTCGATCACGTCCATCTTGTCCAGTTTCTTTTGTCTGGACATTGCCATATTTCTCGTAGAAACACGCGCTTTATTTCTTGCTACAAAGTCTTTTAATTCGCTGATTTCTTGTTGCTGCCTTCTGTAGGCTGCCTCTAACTGTGCTTTTTTAACGGCATATACTTCTTCAAAATGATGATAATCTCCTACATAGCGGTTCAGTTCCTGATTTTCCATATGGTAGATAATATTGATCACATCGTTTAAGAATGGGATATCATGGGAAATCAAAATAAATGCATTTTCATAGTCGATGAGATACCGCTTCAGCCATGCGATATGTTCTTCGTCCAGATAGTTGGTCGGCTCATCCAAAAGCAAAATATCGGGCTTTTCAAGCAGTAATTTTGCCAGAAGGACTTTGGTGCGCTGTCCGCCGCTTAAATCGGTTACGTCTCTTTCGAGACCGATATCCAGAAGTCCAAGTGCTTTTGCAACTTCTTCAACTTTGGCATCGATAATATAAAAATCGTGCAGAGTCAGGGTGTCCTGAATGGTTCCCAACTCCTCCATCATCGTATCCATTTCTTCCGGAGAGGCCTCTCCCAGGGAATCGCAGATTGCATTCATGCGTTCTTCCAGTTCAAATAAATATGAGAATGCGGACTTTAATACATCTCGAATCGTCATTCCTTTTTCTAAGACCGTGTGCTGATCAAGGTATCCGACACGGACATTTTTTGCCCATTCAATCTTACCTTCATCCGGCATCAGTTTTCCGGTAACAATATTTAAAAAAGTGGATTTTCCTTCTCCGTTTGCGCCCACCAGTCCAATATGTTCTCCCTTGAGAAGGCGAAAGGATACATCTGCAAAAATAGCGCGATCTCCAAATCCATGTGTGAGATGCTCTACATTTAAAATACTCATGACATAACTCCTTTTTGGTCGTATTTCATTTATCAGAACCATTGTACAGGAAAGAGTTGTATTTGTCATCAAAATTCACCTTTTTGCAGATTTTCCATATTATGTACTGTAATTATATGAAAGGAAAGAACACACTATGCAAAATAATCGGTCTTATTCCAGAAACGAACGGTTTACCTGTCAACAGCAGCCTTATCGCAATATGCCGGTGCAGCGTCGACAGAATCCTTCTTCCTCCTGTGGTGAAGCAGTCTCGCCACCTTGTTCCTGCCGCATTCCCCGTGATCCGCTGGAACATATGACTCTCGCGATGGCATATGTTCCCTGGCAGACATGGGAAGACACTTATGATGTTCATAAGGGATTAGAATGTGGAACGATCTTCCCTGTTTTAAACAAACCATTTTATGGAAAAGGGGGATGTAATCAATGACAGACCGTCCATGTAGAACAGAATTGTTAAATCATATCAACGCTGTCAGTTTCGCGGTGGATGAAGTGAAATTATATCTGGATACCCACCCGCAGGATCCGGATGCACTGGCTTATTTCGAAAAATACAGCCGGATGCGCAATCAGGCAATGAAAGAATATGCATGAATTTCGGACCTTTGACGATCGATACAGCCACAGCATCCTGCAGTGAATACTGGAAATGGATCAATGAGCCGTGGCCATGGCAGGAAGGAGGATGCTGATTATGTGGAATTATGAAAAACGATTGCAATATCCGGTAAAGATTACACAAACGAACCCACAGATTGCCAAAGTGATCATTTCACAATTTGGCGGCCCGGACGGGGAGCTCGCTGCATCGATGCGGTATTTATCTCAGCGGTACACCATGCCATATAAAGAGGTGACAGCAACACTTACGGATATCGGCACGGAGGAATATGCTCGTAAAAGATGCAGCTAATGAATATACTCCGAAAGCACCGTTATTTCGGCACTTTCGGGTACACATCGATTGTAAATTCAGAGTTTTTCTGGTTTTTCTTGTTCCGTTTCGTCTTAGTCAGAACAATCCTGTCAATCAGCTGTCTCAAGGCGCTGTTCTTTTCCGAGACAGTCAGAGAGTCCCACTCACTCAATAAATTCTTGCACTTCGGCACAAAATTCTTCCGGTTTGCCTGTCTTGCGATTGTGGTATGCAAATCTTCACGGGCAGCAGTGATGTTATTCATGCAGTCTCTGATCCGCTGCTCAAGCGCATTCGAACGCTCAATAAAAATTTCTTTTGTGTAAATTCCCTGCTCTAAAAAATCAAATAAGGATTCTCTCTGTTTCAAAAGCGTCTGATGTTCAGTCTCAAAATTTGTGACGATCAATTCTTTTGCGGCAATCGCGGCAGTATCTTCCTCGTGAGTGTCAGCAAATTCATATTTGGCTATGTAGTCTTTCAGCCACCCCAGAAGAGCTTCTTCCAGTTCATCGATCCGGATCCGACTGTGGAGCACTCCGCATACTGGCATATCAGCATATCATAGGGTGTTTTTGTTTGTGCTTTCTTACGGACCATAAGCCGGCCGCATTGTGAGCATCTGACCAGACCTGCAAACAGATTCTGTATCGGTCTGTCGCTTCTAACTGGAGCAGAAAAACATCCTTTGGTTGGTTCGCGCGTTTAAATAAGTCTGCACTGATCCGTGGCGCCCATGCCGCATCTGAGAGGATGTAATCTGTGGCTTTTGGGCGGGACTTTACCACACGACCATCTTTTACAGCTCTAACAGTCTTACGATGCCCCAGCGGACTTTGCCGATGTTTGCCGGATTCGATATGATCCCTTTTAAAGTGAGGGTGTAAAAGGCTTTCCGCTCCTTGCAAGGATTCCCATATTGGTCATATAGGTGCAGGCTTTTTGGTATCCGTACTGCTTATTTCCGCACAGATCATACATTAGATCAAGGACGGGTGCTTCTGTCTGATGTGGGGCGAGAGAGTAGTGTTTTCCATCCGGCGCAATGACGCGCTCCCATCCATAAGGGGCAACATTGCCAACGTAATAACCATCAGAACTGGAACGTTCCCTGCCACGCTGCATCCGGCGCTTGATTGTGGCGTATTCCCGGCGGCTCATAAATAAACTGAACTCAAAGTACTCATTATCATACTCATTTGCAGGATCGTAGGTTTTATTCGGTGTTACAATCCGGGTGTTGGAATAAAAAAATGCACGCTGCACACGTCCCTGATCGATCGTATCACCTCTGGCCAGACGATCCACGTCCATTACGAGGGCACCATCCCACATACAGGCTTCTACCTCGGATAGGACTTGCGTCATGACTGGACGGGCATCAATACTGTCTCCAGACACAACTTCTCTGTAAATTGCACCGATCGGAAGAGAGAGCGTCTTTGCCAACTCTAACAGGGTAGTAATGTGTCGTTCCAGAACATCAATCCCCAGTGCTTCCAGTTCGGCGTCTTTTCTGGATTTTCTAGCATAGATAAAATAAGACATTGTATCACACTCCTATGTAATTGTATTTAAATTTGAGTATAAAAATAACAGCCAGCGCAAAACATATGTTCCGCTTGCAAGCTGTTTCCGAAGATGATACAATATTCGTGGATTTCAATAGCATATCTTCGGATATGTATACCGTCTCTGTTGGCGCAGGGGCGGTTTTTTATTTTATTGTCCTAAAGAATCGAGAGAGTTCATTAAGTCTTCCGTACTCATACCGGCAGCGGAAGAAGTGTATGCGTCAGCGATCTGCTTTGCGTATTGGGTGTATACGTCAGTTAATTTCAATGACCATTCTTCATAAACACTGTACTCGTCCCCATTCTTCTGCATTAGCGTAGCCATTTCGGAAACGCCCTGATTAGAAATCTCGGCCAGTTTTTCAACCTTGCTATTTGATAATTCAGCAAGCTGCATTTAAGTCTCCGGCAATCGGAGCTGCTTCGTTATTATATTCTTCCACAAGTCCCGGAGTCGCATCAGCAATCTTTTTTGTATAATCATCGAGAATACTTTGATACGTCACTTCGACTTCCGGTTCTTTTTCCGTAGCTTCTGTTTTCGCAGTATTCTCTTTTTCTGGCTCTTTATCTCCGCCACACGCTGTCATGGACAACGCCATAGTTCCAATCAACAACATGGTTACAATTTTCTTTTTCATAAATTCCTATTTTCTCCTGTATTTCTTGTTATTTTATAGTGCAGTCATATTACTCCATATATCGCTTTGCAACTGCAATCAGCTGATCGCGATACTTATATAGATCATTGAGTGTTTCGATGTAAAATCGTTCCATCTTTTTATTTTCGTCCGGAATGAATAATTGTTTGTTTTTCTTATCGAGGTTTATCCTACAAATAGGCTTTCTGTTATTATCTTTGTATAAAATACCGAAATAACTTTCTGTATCTCTGTGAACAATATCATTAACATCTACTGATCCGGCAAGCATTCCCCTTATAATATAAAATGCTTCAATCTCTTCTTCTGTAGTTACAATTTTTGACACTGGTTCTTCTGGCAGTTCTTCAGTCTCGTTTTTTACATCATCGCTGTCTTTTGTAAGAGCTGAAGATATTTTGTTATTGACAATCTCATTGACAAATGAAGAGAACGCTCTTTTTACAACAGGAGTAAATTTTTCGATTACCCTCTGATTTTTTTGTCCGTCATATATGTTTGTAAGCACAAGTCTTACAAATTCCTCCGATGGTGCTTCAAATTCAGCAGATAAAACTCCTTTTATTAAAGAGCTATACTTCAATTCTTCGGCTGTGCTGAATATTTTTTCTTTGTCAAAATTCTCTTTGCAGAATTTTCTCAGCTCATTAATAGAAGAATCTTTTAAGTTGATCATATTGATTTCAAGAAATGGCACTAAATCCATCTTGTTTGCTTCTTCTAGGTCGGTGTAAAATCTATATACCAGTCCATTTGTTAAAATTCCGAATTTAGCTGGAGATGTACCAAAATATCTGAAAAGTTGAGAAGAATGTTTGTCTAACTGTTCAGAACAACTTTTGCATTCAATTAAAATACTTGGTTCTCCGTTATCCAAAATTGCATAGTCGACCTTTTCCCCTTTTTTAATTCCAACATCTGCGATATATTCCGGACAAAATTCTAACGGATTGAATACATCATACCCAAGTATTTGAAACAGCGGTACGATTAAAGACATTTTTGTCGCTTCTTCAGTGGATACAGTATCTTTCATCATAGATACACGTTCCGAAAATTGTTTAATAGATTCGTTAAACTCCATATTCTCCTCCTTCTGTACTTTAACACCACTTTACTCTATATAAACGCATTTGCGCTCATATCATTTCCATAACTGCTAAATTAGGAATAAAATAAATAACATAATTATCTACAGTAGTACATTCACCATATTTTCCAGTATA
>ENA-OQIG01000674-OQIG01000674.1-human-gut-metagenome-genome-assembly--contig:-NODE-674-length-18435-cov-3.303965_pt1 | contig 18435 bp, 11 predicted proteins | sample MGYA00242576_ERZ504741 | MGnify/ENA primary metagenome ERZ504741 (study PRJEB26092, sample SAMD00036436) | human gut metagenome | host: Homo sapiens | study: EMG produced TPA metagenomics assembly of... | reverse complement strand
AACATGAAGCCAGCACTTATAATAGCCAATCCTCCTTAGGCTTGAATCCGCCTTTTAAAGAAAAATGGGCATAGAATTTTTATTCTTTTAATAATTGTATATCTTTAAATTATATATAAACTAATATTTATGAAACATCTAGCAAGTTTATTTCTTCTGTCATTTCTGCTTTGCTCTTCTTGTTCACAGCAAATGGATGATGAATGGAAACCGAATGAACAACTTCCCAATGTGCCCGAAACCCACCCGGTTGGCGTTTCTTTCAGTAGGGCTAGTCTTGAAACTTTTGCTGAACATGGAATTACAGAGGTCGGTGTTTATGTCTACCTGCAAGATTCCATGGTATATGGAAAAAATCTCCCTTTAAATAATGGAGATTTAAAAGTCGACCTTCCTTTAGGAGAAAATCTGCAAACCTTCATCGTGCAAATGCCGATCATCTGGTGGATACAGATAGTCTTTCCAAAGTGGTAGTTTATCAGGATGCTCATATTCAAAAGCCGGTTTATATTTCGGATGTCGTAGCTTTACTTCAGATAACTCGGTCAGTTCGCTCAACGTAGAATTGAAACGTTTAGTCGGGCAAGCAGTGTTCCAGCCGAAAGAGACGGAGGAGGAATTGAGTGCTATCACTCGTTTTGACCAGTTGAATGTCACTTTTACAAATGTGGCAATAGGCTATAAAGTAAAGAGTAAAGAATGTATTACAGAAAATGTGACTATCTCCACTAATCTTTCTACCGGCTTTGGAGCTTCCGTTTATTCATTTCCCACAGTGAATGGAGATTCCAGAACATCTATAGATGTGGTATATCTGAAAGGAGGCGAGGAGGTGAATCGCATCATCAGCTCTTGATACCGGTATAGGCTTTGAGTCTTCCAAGCGTTCTACGTACATATGAAAATTACGGATGAGAATTACTTGGACGAGCCGTGGCCTTCGGTACGCACAGTCATGTATAAGAGTACATCCACTCAACCGTTTACAATAGAAGTTTCAGAATTTTAAAACAGGAGTTATATGAGAAATATATTCTATTCACTGACGGGAATAATGCTCCTGTTGGGAATAACAGCTTGTTCGGAAGAAGAACGATATGCCACTTCGGTAGTAAAAGAGATACAACTGTTTCTGGATGACGAACCGTGGGCGGTGAACACAGGTGCCTCTAACAAACCCCTGTTTATCTATACAGCCGATGGTGAGTATGTAGCCAACTATTCGTCGCTTTATCGCTTTCAGTTGCCCAATGGGAGTTATAACATTATTTCTACCACACAATCCGATTCTATTCCCAGTCCGAAGAATCTGAATGATATTGTGATACATCAGGATCCGACGGCTAAAACAAAATATGCCATTTCGGCACCGGTGACGTATAAATCCCCGTTCGACGAACCGCTTAGTGTGCGTATGTACAATCGTACAGGTGTGCTTCGTCTGAAGTCTACCGATCGTAAATCGGATAAAAGCTACTCGAAATTACGCGCAGTCGTTTCTTCACCAATATCAGGATATAAACTATCGGATGCTACTTTTGTAAAAGCTCCGACAGATGTGCAACGCGAGAAAGAGACAACAACCGGTGGAGTGAACTACACCGATGACTTTGTATTGTTTCAAACGCAAAGCGAAGGCGGAACAGTATCTGTGCGTATCGACTATCTGGATAAGAATAATACGGTAGTCCAATCTAAAGCTATCGATGGCACATTCCCCATCTTGCCTGATGATACGGTACAAGTGGCGTTTGCACTGAACAACGTAGATGAACCGATCATACAAGATTACACTGTAACAATTGCTTCGGAAGGATGGAACGAAGAAGATATCAATCCGGAAGCTCCGATGAGAATTCCTGACGGATACAGATATGTAAGTCCGGAAGAGAACCTTGAATCAATCTGTAAATCAATGCTGGCGGATGCTTCTGTAAATGAGGTGAAACTTTTCCTGAAAGCGGGTGCTACCTATAAATTAGGTACACAGACCGAAATACCGAAAGCTCTCTACATCATGGGACAGGCACCGGGTGATGGTGAAGAATTGGCATTTATGGAAATGGGCAACATGAGTATCAACTGTCCTGATGCCATTATTGAAGCCTTCCACTTCGAGAATCTGAAAATAAAGGTGACAACTTCCGATTTCTTTAAGTTTAAAAACCAAGCTTTCCATGTATCTACTATCTCTTGGAAGAACTGTGAAATCAGCGATTTGGTACGTACAATGTGGTATCAGGAAGTAGATGCTGCACAGAAACAGATTGCCGATCATATTGTGATTGAGAATTGTCGTTTCTTAGGTTTGAATTCCGGTGGAAGTGGCCTGTTCGGTCTTTCTACCAAGCAGGACGCGCCGGTACACAACTTTGTGTTCAAGAACTCTACGTTCCATGCCAACAATCTGACAAGAGCTTTGATAACCGGTTTGGGTAGTATGACAGGCGAATTGAATGTGACAATAGAGAATTGTACATTTGTGAGTATGGCTCCTGCTGCAATGACCTTCTTCGACTTAAACCCGAAGAATACCTCTTCATTCCACTTAGTTGTCCGTAATAATCTCTTTAGTGGTGTTTGTGAAGTCGGACAGGGAACTTGGTTCACTACAAGAAACGTCACAAGCAAGACTTTCGAGAATAACTATCGCACCAATGGCTTTGTAGTGGCTAACTGGGGAGTTGATACTGCTGAAATACCGGTAGAAACAGCTCTCCCTATGGAAACACTCTTCAAAGATGTGGCTGGTAGAGATTTCACTATTACCGATAAAAACTCCGAAGTATATACAAATGGAATTGGTGATCCGCATTGGATTAAATAATCAATAGAGTATTAACAATATAAAGATATAAAACATGAGATATTTTCTATTCATATTATTGGTAGGATTGTTGAGCGCATGTAGTTCGGACGACGAATCTAATGCGGGTGCAACAGCTGCCAAACTGGAAGTGTCGAAGAATGAGGTGAAGTTGAGTAACGTAGACGGTTCGTTTACAATCAACGTAACGGCTACCTCTACATGGACTGCCGAAGTGACCTCGACAGGCGACTGGTTGACTATATCAAAAAGCTCCGGAGAGGGGAATGGTGATCTCCGTTTGTTTTTTACCGAGAATACAGACGGCCCCAAGCGCACCGGAACAGTAAAAGTATCAATGTCGGGTGCAGGCTCGACATTGGAACAAGAGATTAGCGTAGAGCAACTGGGGGCCGATCCCGATATTTTGTTTGATTATTCATCAGCCTTTGTCATTCCGGGGAGGTACATTCACCTGCAAAGTAGTGGCAAATGTGGAATGGGAACTGGAGATAGCAGCAGAGTACGACTGGATCAAGTTGAAGGAAGCAACTCCCAGAACCCGCAGTTTTGTGACGGATGAAGTAACATTTGCCGTAGATGCAAATGCAAACAAAACCAGAACAGCCGTCCTGATATTCAAATCCGTAGGAGATTATACATTGCAGCGTGTCCTGAAAGTGACACAAGACGGTGTAAGCGGTGAGGTGACGATAGAACAGGATGAGTATATCATTCCTTATAAATGTCCTAAACTGGTTATCTCGGCTCCGCAAGGAGAAAACCCGGTAGATTACGATGCTGTAATATCCGAGAGTTGGATTACGCAGGATAAGAAAAACTCTACTGCCAATGAAGTCGTATTGAATATCGAAAATAATGAAACAGTCTTTCCACGTACAGCAACGGTAGAGATGTTGGATAAAGTAATTACCATCTTCCAATATGGTAAACCCGATACAAGCATCGGTGACGATCATTCTACTTCTATACTCGCTTTCCCGGGTGCCGAAGGTGGCGGTCGTTTTACTACCGGTGGTCGTGGCGGCGAAATCTATCGTGTGACCACGCTGGCAGATTATAACAAAAACGAAACCCCTATTGAGGGCAGTTTACGCTACGGAATTGAGAAATCCAACCAACCACGCACCATCATTTTTGATGTATCCGGTATCATCGAACTGAAAAGAGGGCTGTATCTGAATGAATATCCTAATTTGAGTATCATTGGTCAGACCGCACCGGGCGACGGTATCACATTGAAGAATTACAACTTCACCTTTAACCTGTCGAAAGATCCGGCTATTGGTGCAGGTGGCAGTCTGAATGCTATTGTTCGTTTCTTGCGTTGCCGTCCGGGCGATCAGTTTGCCGATTATGGAGAAGATGCGATTGGCGGACGCTATTTCAAAGATGCCATTATCGACCATATTACAGCCGGATGGAGTGTGGATGAAACACTGACTTTCTATGGCGTACAGAACTTCACGGCACAATGGTGTATCGCTTCTGAAAGTATGAACCTGTCTAACCATGCCAAGGGTGCTCATGGTTATGGTGCTATGTTTAGTGGAGATAATGCTTCTTCCACCACATACTGTTAGCACACCACGGTAGCCGCTGCCCGCGTATCTCCGATTTGTCTGCTCCCGGTACACAAGAATCTTATGACTTTACCGGATATTTCGATGTGAGGAATAATGTCTACTACAACTGGAGTGGAAGAGGACAAGGCAGTTATGGCGGAAAGTATGCTGCTTTCAACCTGACCAACTGCTATTATAAACCGGGGCCAGCTACCGGAACAAACAACCGTTCTTACCGTATCCTGTCAAGTGATCCTACTGCCAGAGCTTATATCAATGGCAATTATGTGTTAGGTAACACAGGTGTCACGGCTGATAACTGGACAGAGGGTGTTTGGGGACAATTCGATTCTTCACTGGGTACGGTTCCTGAAGCAGAAAAGCAAGCTATGAAGATGGCAGATTACCAACCTTTCAGCAAACTGACCAGTCACACGGCTGAACAAGCTTACGATAAAGTATTGGAATATGCCGGAGCTTCTTTGCGTAGAGATGTGATAGATCAGCGTATCGTTCGCGAAGTAAAGAATGGTACTTACACCTATATCGGTTCCAAACCCGAAGAAGACGGCAAAGCCAAGCAACCCGGTATCATTGATACAGTATCAGATACTGAAGGTTACATTAAGGTGAAGTCGTTGAATCCTTGGCCTGATACGGATGGTGATGGAATTCCTGATATTTGGGAAGAAGCTTACGGGTTGAATCCTAACGATCCGAGTGATGCACAAAAAATCAGTTCGTCGGTTGATCCTAACGGACGCTATCCGAACATCGAAGTTTATTTCCACAACCTGGTTCAGCACATTATCTATTATCAGAACCAAGGCGGAATAGTAATGGAAAAGAAATAAAGGTGTGGAGCAAATAAATCTATTTACAATAAAAGCATAGAATGATGAATAAAATAATCATAAGCATATTTATCCTGCTGTGGGTAGCAGTGGGTGCTATGGCACAGACTGCTACCGTGACCGGTACGGTGACCGACGATATGGGGCCGGTAATTGGTGCCACAGTAACGGTGCAAGGCACTTCAATAGGTGCAACGACCGATTTGGATGGTAAATTTACATTGACCAGTGTGCCCAATGTAGCCAAGGCCGTGTTGATAGTTCGCTATGTAGGTATGGAAGAAGCAAAAGAACCGTTGAAAGGACGTACCTCGAACATTAATATCCACATGAAAGAAGCTGTCGGAATGTTGGACGACGTAGTCGTAATCGGCTATGGTACGCAGAAAAGAGGTAACCTGACCGGTTCTATCGCCAGCGTATCCGGCAAGATATTGGAGAAAGTACAGACCACTTCTGCTGCTGAAGCCATCGTCGGTAAACTGCCGGGTGTGCAGGTGACAGCTGTAGACGGTTCGCCGGATGCTGAAATTAAGATTTTGGTACGTGGTGGCGGTTCTATTACACAAGATAACAGTCCGCTTATCATATTGGACGGATTTGAAGTAAGCAGTCTGAACGATGTTCCACCTACCGATATTGAATCTATCGAGGTCTTGAAAGATGCGGCTTCCACAGCTATCTATGGTGCGCGTGGTGCCAACGGTGTAATCTTGGTGACAACCAACGTCCTGTTGAAGGACGGGTTGTCATTAGCCTGAACACTTATGTGCAGACCAAAGAACTTTCCAACAAACTGGATGTGATGGACCCTTACGAATTTGTATTGATGCAATATGAAAATGCGCGTCAGAAAAGCTCTAATCCTACAGCTTTTAATAATAAGTATGGACATGCTTACGAACACTACATCTATCAGGGAAATGCCGGAACTGACTGGCAGGACGAGGTGTTCGGTTCCAATCCGGTGGCCAAATATGTAGACCTTAGTGTGAATGGCGGTACGGAGAAAGCCAAATATAAACTATCCTTTATCCATCAGGACCAACCGAGTGTGATGGTAGGCAACGGACTGAAACAAAACAATATGAACGCTTCTTTCAACTTCAAACCTTTTAAATTCCTGACGTTGGAATACCGCACGCGTTTGTTGCATAAGGAAGTAGATGGATCCGGTACGGAAGGCGTTAGTTTGTTGACTGCTTTGCGTGAAAAACCGACTAAGGGTCTGGATGAATATATGAAACTTCCCGAAGACGATACGTATTTCGATCCCGATCAACTGGAAGAGGAAACTCTTTTTGATCCCAAAGAAGAATCGAAAAGAAATTATAAAAAGAGAATCAACAAGTCGCTCAATACGATGGGAGCCGTGACCTGGGATATTATGAAGGGTATGACTTTCCGTAGTGAATTTGGTTTCGAGAATAACTCTGAAGAACAACGCCGTTTCTGGGGTATGGAGACCAGTAAAGCTCGTAGCAACAATAACCAGCCGGTGGCGGAATGGAGCATGAAACAAGGTACCAAGTGGCAGCTTACCAACGTGTGGAACTACAACTTTATGCTAAAAGAAGCACATGATATCCGTCTGATGTTGGGACAGGAAATCAAGCATAACCAGACTACTACCAAAACTTACTCTACTCGTTTTTTCCGGAAATATCACGGCAGAAAAGGTCTTTGATAATTTGTCGCTGGGTACTCCTTACGAGAACTCCTCGTCAGCGGCCTCTCCCTCTCGTATTTCTTCATTCTTTGGCCGTATCAACTATGGCTATAGTGATAAATACCTCGCTACGGTAACGCTGCGTGCCGATGGTTCTTCCAAGTTTGCCAAAGGTAACCGTTGGGGATTCTTCCCGGCAGGAGCGTTGGCATGGCGTATCTCTAACGAAGACTTTTTGAAAGATAATCAGGTCGTATCCAACTTAAAGTTGAGATTAAGCTACGGTTCTTCCGGTAACGACCGTATCGATGCCGACCTTTATCAGAAATTGTATGGGGTAAGCAGTTCCCGTCCTGCCGGATGGGGAGAAGTCAGCCACTATTACTATAACTTCTATAACTCTAAATATGTGTACAATCCTGATGTGAAATGGGAAACCACCATCACACGTAACATTGGTATTGACTTCGGTTTCTTTAAAGAACGCCTTAGCGGTACGATTGATGTGTACTGGAATACAGTCAAAGATTTGCTGGTGCCTTCGGATATTCCAGGTTACACAGGCTACACTAAACTGATGACCAATGTGGGACAGACATCCAATCGGGGTATAGAACTTCAACTGAATGCCTGGCTGATAGAAACGAAAGACTTCTCACTGAACGCCACATTCAATATCGGTCATAATAAAAACAAGATTGATAAACTGGCAAGTGGTGAAAAAGAATGGATTCTCACTTCGGCCTGGAGAAATGACGTCGTGAACTCTGATGATTATCGTGCCTATGTGGGTGGTACCAGTGGTTTGATTTACGGTTATGTCAATGATGGATTCTATACCGTAGCCGATTTTGAATCTTTCGACTCCAAATCCAGAACATGGAAACTGAAAGAAGGAGTGGTAGATTCAAGCCCATTGTCCGACACTCCGCGTCCCGGTAATGCCAAGTTCAAGAAACTCACTCCGGTAGATCCCAACAGCACCAATCCTTATCAGCTGACAGAAGCCGACCGTACTGTTATTGGCAACACTACTCCGAAATTCTCGGGAGGTTTTGGTCTGAATGCTACTTATAAAGGATTTGATATGAGTATGTTCTTCAACTTTATGTATGATTTTGATGTACTGAATGCCAACAAAATTATGCTGACCACTTGGGCGGACAATAAAGAGAACAACTTCCTGATGGACATCGCTTCAGATAAACGCTGGCGTAACTTCGACGACATGGGTAATGAGATCCGTTACAGTCCGGAAGTACTGGCAGAATTCAATAAGAATGCTACCATGTGGAATCCCACTTCCATCGGACGCCCCATCTGTATGTCGTATGCCGTGGAAGACGGTTCATTCCTGCGTCTTAATTCAGCTACCCTCGGTTACACCTTACCAAGTGTGTGGACGAAGAAAGTCGGTTTGAGTAAAGTGCGTTTCTATGTATCGGGCAATAATCTGTTTACCCTTACCGGATATAGTGGTTATGATCCGGAGGTGAACATCGCTACCGGTTTGACACCGAACATTGATTATAACCGTTATCCGCGTAGCCGTACCTATACATTTGGTGCACAGTTGACTTTTTAATTGAAATCTATAAAATGAAAGAACAATGAATAAGAAACTAATATACTCACTCATTGCCGGAACTATGTTCACTTTGACGTCTTGCGATGATTTTCTTGATGTGCAGCCCGCCTCCGGCTTTACTCCCGAGTACATATTTTCCAGCGAATCGGAGATGAAAGCGTTGATGACCCGTATCTACTCTTCCATGACGGAAGACGGATTGTACGGAAGTAACCTTGCCAGCGGTTTGAATACGAATACCGATGTGGAAATGAGTTCGTTCAAGAACAACACTGTCAGTACCAATGGCTCGGATATAGGCTGCTTTGATTCCCGTCCCACCTGGTCGGTATTGAACGCTACTTGGAACAATATCTATTATGCTATCAATTATGCCAACGACTTTTTGCAGGCTGTGCAGGAGTCACCATTGTTTTCCGATAAGTAACAGGTGATACTCCTTCCGAAACACAACAGATGTATGGAGAAGTGAAAACTCTTCGTGCCATGCTCTATCTGGACTTGATCCGTACATGGGGAGATGTAGTGTTTATTATCAAACCAACGGAAGCGACCGATGACTTCTTCAGCCTGGGTACTACCGACCGCAATGTCATTCTGGAATATCTGATTGATGACTTGATAGCTGTAGAACCGATGATGAAATATGCAGTCGATTTGGATTATGGCGTAGAACGTGCTTCACGCGAATATTGCCAGTCGCTTATCGGACAGTTGGCTCTCTATCGGGGTGGTTGGACTCTTCGTGCCGACAAAGAAGATGTGACTCACGTAGGTTACATGGAACGAGGTGATAACTTTGAACATTATTATGAGATTGCCATCACTTATCTGGGGAAGGTAATCAAAGAAAGCAAACACGACTTGACTCAAAGTTTTGAAAACTTGTGGGTAAATGAATGTAACTGGAAGACTGCCAACAACGATGATGTCATGTTCGCTGTTCCGATGCTGAAAAGTGTCACCAGTCGTTATGGCTATAATATCGGTGTTACTATTGCAGAAGGTAAGCACTCTTATGGCAGCGCCCGCAACTATGTAACTTTCTGCGGTACGTATGTTTATTCGTTTGATAAGGATGATTTGCGTCGTGATATGACTTGTGTACCTTATAAATATGATAAAGACCTGAATCAGGAGATTGATATGGGAGTGACTGGTATGGGTGTTGGTAAATGGTCCAAACTCTATATGCAGTCTCCGCTGGGTGCTTCCAGTGGTTCTAATACAGGTATCAACAGTGTACGTATGCGTTTTGCAGATGTTTTGCTGATGTATGCTGAAGCAGTCAATGAACTTTACGGACCGCGTGACGATGCCAAAGAAGCACTGAAGCGTGTTCGCCGCCGTGCTTTCGATGCGGCTCAATGGACGGATAAAGTAGAAAGTTATGTAGAGAGCCTGACTAATGAAGCAGATTTCTTCCAAGCAGTCATGGATGAGCGTAAATGGGAGTTTGGTGGTGAAGGTATTCGTAAATACGATCTTGCGCGTTGGAATAAATATGGTGAAGTTATCTACAATCTTTATAACGAGATGACTAATTGGGGATTGGTAGCTAACGGAGCTTACGTACCAGGCATTGAGAAAGTACCGTCTAATATCTATTACAAGCAAGTGACGGACCCTGAACATTCTGATAGAAAGGTATTAGACATTGTAGGTATTGACGAATATGGTCCCGGTGTAGGTCGCCCTGCCGGTTACACAGTATTGGAGTATGCGTTGGGATGGAGAGTGTTGAACAAAGAAACACAGCTTTATGAAACGTTGGATGCTATTTCATGGAGTTTCCGTGGATTTATCAACAAGAACAACGATCAATTAGTGAAACCTACCGATCCTGTGAGATACCTGTGTCCTTATCCTGCAAAGGTTATAACAGACCATCGCGGATTGATTCGGAACTATTATGGATACTAATCAGTAAAAAGACAAACGTTATGATAAAGTTATTACGAAAACTTGCAACGGCTATGCTGCCCGCACTCCTTTGCGGCACCCTGTTCATAGGCTGCGAGGCAGATGATAAATATACGAAAGTGGACGACCTGTTCCAGCCCCGGTTTGTATTGGAGAAACCGGAGGTGAAAGCAAACTCTGTGACATTGGTATGGTATAAAGTGAACGATGCTATCTCTTATACGGTACAACTACATCAGGATCAATATTATACCAGCTTGTTTATGGAGATAGAAACCACTGATCCTTATGTGTTTATCGATGATATTCCTTACGGAACTACTTTCTATATTCGTGTACGCAGTAATGCTGCCAACGCTACCAACAACTCGCAATGGAAATACACCAGTGCCTCTACTGAAGCTCGTCCGGAATATGCCCAACTGGTGGAAGATGTTTCCAAAACCGAAATTACGGAATCATCGGCTATCATTCGCTGGAAGAAAGACAATAAACAGAATCCGGTGGATAGTATAAGCATTATCCCTATGATGAATACGACACTGCCTGGTATTAGCCGCTATCTGACCATTGAAGAAATGATGCAGGGATTTGCCGAGGTGGATGGTTTAACGAAGAATACACTGTATGCTGTCAACCTGTATGATACCAGTAAACCGCGTAAATATGACAAACCTTATAATCAGGTAACGTTCCGTACGGCAGGCCCGTCGGCTATGTCCATACCGGTAGGCTTGGATGACGATTTATCTGCGATGTTGCTGAACAACGATGTCGATCCTGAAGTGCCCGAAGGTACAGAATACTATTTGCCTGCAGGTTCTTCTTACCGCGTCACTCCGTTCGCTTTGATGAAAGGCTTCCGTTTGGCCGGTAGTCGTGATGGAGTTAAACCTATTGTTGTTTTGGAAGGTAGTTGGAGTATTGCAGAGGGTTCTTACCTCTCCAGTCTGGAGTTTGATAATATTGAATTCCGTCATGAAGCAAACAATAACTACTTTATGAATACCAGCAAGGCATACACAATAGAGAATGTCAGCTTTGTAAATTGCGATTTCATAAGTCTTCGCCGAGGTTTCTGGCGCCATCAGTCCGCTAATGCCAAGTACATTATGAATCTGGAAATGGAAGGATGCCGTTTCGAAGGTTGTGGATGGCAAACAAGTGCTTATGGTGCATTTAATCTTCAGTCTTTCGACAAAGATAACGGAGTTTCTTATGACCAGGTAGACCGTGCAATCTTCCGCAACTGTACATTTAGCAACGACAATGATGGAACCAATGGTTATGGCTGGGGTAACCTTTTCTATGCTCCTTATATGGATAAACCTATCGACCTGGAATATAAGAATGTAACTATTTACAACTACAGCCGTAATCAACGTCTGATTAACATTGAATCTGCCGTAGGTTCTAAATTGGTAATGGAAGGTATCTTGTTGGCATCCCCTTGCGGTGACTTGTTTGCTATCGGTGCTAACACTACTACTACATTCTCTAATAACTATACCACCGCAGACTATACATTGGGAGGTAAGAATATGAATGCGACCGATTTGAAAATTACGGCAGTCGAACTGTTTGCCGATCCGGCTAATGGAGACTTGACGATTAAGGATACCTCTTCTCCGATTGTAAGCAACCGTGCCGGTGATACTCGTTGGTTGCCTTAAATTTAAATTGAGAATATGAACTTACATGATTAAGAATAAATTAAAATATAATATTATGAATCTGAAACATTTATTTTTCTTAGCGGTTGCCGGAACGTTGGCAGTAGCTTGTAGTGAAGTTAATGAAAATTCTCTTACTGATGGCGATGGTCAAAGAATGCTTCGCACTATCAGTTCGGGCAACGACCGTTTCACTACACGATTGAATAGCGAAACCAGTGAATGGGAGAACGGTGATGCTATTGGTATATATATGTTCGATACGGAAGATAAGAATGTGTTGAACGATGCCCTTAACGTGAAATATACGACGATTGGCGAGGGGCTTACGGCGAACTTCTCGTCCGATCCCGGAATAGCAATCTATGATATGCCTACGAATTTCGTAGCCTATTATCCGCATACTACATCTGCAGATGTTATTGATGCCACAGCAGCACTTTATAAAGTAGATGTAAGCGATCAGTCTGACGGTATCTCTGCCCACGATTTAATGTGGGCAAAGGCTGCCAACCAGTCAACGGAATCATTGTTGGCAGGTGGATTGGCATTCACTTTCCATCATAAGTTAGTGCTTCTACGTGTTAAGATTACGAATGAAAACGTGTCGAATGTGACAAGTATAACGGTAGGGGGGATGAATACCACAGCTACTTTCAGCCTGATAGACGGGAAATTGACTAACATGGATACGCAGAAGTCTATTTCCCTGCAGAAAACAGGAGATAAATCTTTTATTGGTATCATGTTGCCTGCTGAAGAGTTGATAAATAAAATGTCGCTCACTATCATGCAGACGGTGGTAAGTATCAGTACACAGTGCCTGAAGGCAGCAAGATAGATAAGTTTGTTGCAGGCTATGAGTATACCTTCAATATCAATGTAGGAAAAGAGACTAGCGGAGAAATAGGCGGTGGTTCCGGCAGCAACACACCTTGGGTGATGGTGGCAGCGAGGATGGCGACGGTGATAAAGTTTCAGAGAATGAAGCAATTCCTGCTGATTATGCTCAAAAAGCGATTAATGCAGAAACAAACCTGTCGACAATATTGTCCGGTGCTTCCGGTAAAGTTGCGTTAGTATTTGCTGCCAATGCAGAAGGTTATACCTTTAGCGATGCAATGGTAGTGCCCGAAGCTGTAACAGAGTTGTTACTGATTGGTGATACAGAAAAACAAGTGAAGATGAATCTGAAACAGATACAATATACCAGTCTTCAAAAGATAGCATTGAATAACTTAGATATTACAGGTGATAACTCAACCGCTCTGCTGACTAACAATGAAACTGCCCAACTCGCTACTGATGCTGTGGTAGATTTCAAGAAGTGTAACTTTAGTAACATGAAGACTGTTTGTGACTGGTCAACCGGAGATAACGGGGCACAAAACTTACTTTCTGCTGTAGTGATCGATGATTGTCTGTTTGCCAATATGCAAAATGTCTTCAACTATTATGGTTCTAAAGCAATCACTATCACTAACTCTACACTTTATAAAATGACAGAACGCGTCATTTACGTGAAAGATGCCAATAGTGTAGTTATCACTGTCGAAAATTGCACATTGGCAGATATGGCAAAGACTCCATTTGAAAGCCGATATGCGAATGGTAATCTCTATTATAAGAATAATATTTCGGCCTGCTTCGTTACAAGTAACCCTAACATAGGCTATAAAATGGATGTACGGGAATTCTCCGGTAACTATGCAGCGGCAGCTACCGAAGCCGGACAGATGCCTGTATTGAATGTACATGGAAAAGCAATTGATACAAATACTTTTCCTAATGCCTGGATAGATACGTCCAAAACAGTTACCGAACTGTTTGAAGATGCAGGAAACGGCAACTTCAAACTGAGAATTGATGCTCAAGTAGGTGACCCGCGTTGGTATAAGAATGTAAAATAACCATTGAATTACTCTTGTAATACTGATTAAACATTACAGTTATGAAATTATTTCATTCATTATTATATCCCTTGTTAGGTGGTTTGTTTTGCCTCTCTTGTTCGGATGATGAGCAAGATTCAGGTACAAAACAACCTACTACTGCGGGAGAGGTTACCTTCGGTGTAGACCTCACAGGTTTCTCAACCCGTGTCACCCAAGACGGATCGTCATGGAATGACGGAGATAAGATCGGAACATACGTATTGGATATGAAGACTCTTGAACCTGTCACAGAAGCAGCGAATGTACCTTATGTCTGCTCGGAAGAGGGTGCGTCGGTTTCTTTCACTTCCACTACACCGCTGAAAGTGCAAAATGATGGAACACCGGTGAAGTTTGTGGCATACTATCCGTATAATGCCGATGTACGTAATTTTAATTATCCCGTGCAACTGGCCGCTCAAGAAAGAGGAAGTACGGCGTGCGACTTACTATATGCTGCCACGAAAGAAGAATACACCTACTCTCCGGAGAACGAACCCCATATCTCATTAAACTTTACCCATCGTCTGGCAAAAGTGATTCTGAAGTTTGTGAATATGGAAAAAGAACCGTTGGAAGTAAGTGATGTACGGATTGAGGGGATGCAACTGCCGCTTCATTCAATATACAAACAGATGTACTGACGGTTGACGAAAGCTCTGTTGCTACAATCAACCCTTATCACAATGCTACAACAGGATCTACGAAGCTATCATTCTTCCATCGGCATTGACAGACAGCTATAAAGTGTCTTTCGTATTGGACGATAGAGAGAAAGAGTGGATATTTACTAATTTGGACATTGCTTTGCCGCAATTCCACAAAGGTTATAGCTACACATTCGCACTCTACATAGACGACAGCGGCTTTGTAGAGATGGGACGTCTTGAAAATGTGGAAGGTGGAAACTCATCAGCTCCCTGGGAAGACGGAAGCAGTGAGGACGGAACGGCCGAAGGTGACAAGACTCCTGTATCAGGATATGCCTTCACACCTGCCGACGGCACGCAGCAAGCACTAGCAGATACCGAACTGAAAATCGCCTTTGAAGGCACTGCACCCGAACTTGGTACGAGTGGTTGTATCCGCATCTATCGTATGAGCGACCATAAACAGGTAGATGAAATCAATATGGCAGAACGCAGACAGTCTATCGTAAACGGTCAGACCCAACTGAATACGTGGATGGATATTATCGGCGTTACGCTACCGGTTCTTCCGTCAGTCGTCGTATCGTCAATTATTATCCGGCACGGGTGGAAGGTAAGAGTTTCATTATCAAGCCTCATCAACAGCGCTTACAACCCGACACCGAATATTATGTAACCATCGAACAGGCAGCAGTGAAACAAACAGACTTCAAGGGAGTATATGGCCGTGCATGGACGTTCAAGACGAAGCCGGCACCAGCATTGACCGGACAGAACTATGAGGTGAAAATTAGTCACACCGACCCCAATGCTGACTTCTATACTTTGCAAGGTGCTATTGACTTCTGTGCCACACATGTCGATTTGAATGCTGCTAAGACATTCCGGATGGATGACGGTATCTATCAGGAGATTATCTACTTGCGCGATCAAAACAACATCACAGTAAAAGGAAATGCTAGTGATAATACGGCTGTCAATATTCAATATGATAACAGCAATGATATTAACGGTGGTATAGGCGGCGGAACCAATATCGATCAGTTTGCCCCTACCGGCACTATTGTGCCTCTTCCGGAGGTCGTTCGGTGGTGATACTCGATGGTAACAGTGATAAAATCCGCTTTGAAAATGTGACGATAGAGAATGCGTATGGCTGGACACTAGGCAAGAATGGTCAGGCCGAGGCACTTTATATTAACAACAAATCGCTGCTTTTATCAATTGCCGTGTCTTGAGTTTCCAGGATACTTTGCTTCCCGGTGGAGGTTACAACTGGTTCAAAGATTGTTTCATAGCCGGAGCTACCGATTTCATCTGGGGGGCGGGTAAGGTGGTACTGTTTGAAGACTGCGAACTTCATGCGCCTACCGGTACACGTGCTGTAATGCAAGCGCGTGTCAGTGCGGGTTACTTGGGATATGTATTCTTGAACAGCCGTTTCACGGTAGGCGAAGGCGTCACTAACTCTACTTTGATTTATCAGTTCGAGCCGGACAATCTGACCTTCTTAAACTGTACGTTTGCCGATGTGTACGGTCCTAACTTTGTAGGAGAGAATAAACCGCTGACACCGGCTGTACCTACTGTTGCCACCGGCTGCAAACTTTACAACTGCAAGACTGAATCGGGTTCGGATATTTATCAATCTATTCCGGCAACGGTGCGCAATACAGTGCTGCAACTTAGTAAGGAACAATACGATCAATACTTCGGTACACGTGAAACCATCATGAGTTGGGATGGCTATACCGATGCGGCTTGGTTCAAATAATAAAATGTTTAGGTAAAAAGATACGATGAATAGATTGAATCGAATGACTGGCTTGGTACCGGTCATCATAGGACTATTTTGTGCTTGTCAGGGTACTGCCAAGCAGGTGGATGTGGAGACAGATTTGAAGGCAATGTATGCAGACCTTCCTTTCTCCATGCCCGCCATAGAGCGTCCCGTTTTTCCCGATTATCAGGTAAATATCTGTGATTTCGGAGCAAAAAGCGATGGGGTGACGCTGAACACGGAGGCTATTAATAAGGCTATCAAAGTAGTGCACGACAAAGGAGGGGGGAAAGTAATCATTCCGGAAGGTTTGTGGCTCACAGGCCCCATTGTTTTGCAAAGTAACGTCAATTTGCATGCAGAAAAGAATGCTTTGATTGTGTTTAGCGGTGACACCTCGTTGTATCCGATTATTACGACTTCATTTGAAGGACTGGATACACGGCGCTGCCAGTCGCCTATCTCGGCAATGAATGCAGAAAACATAGCTATTACCGGTTATGGCGTTTTTGATGGAGCGGGAGACAGATGGCGTCCTGTGAAGAAGGATAAAATGACGGACAGACAGTGAAGAATCTGGTGAACTCCGGTGGTAATGTGGATGAGAACGGCAAGGTGTGGTATCCTAATGAAGGGGCATTGAAAGCATCCGTTCTCATGTCTGGCCAGGGGAATCAACAGGCTGAAATCACGAGTGAAGAATGGGAGGAGATGAAAAGTTGGCTGCGTCCTGTACTGCTAAGTATTGTGAAGAGTAAAAAGGTGCTTCTGGAAGGCGTGACTTTCAAAAACTCTCCGAGCTGGTGTCTTCATCCGCTTTCGTGCGAATCTTTGATATTGAATGATGTAAAGGTGTTCAATCCCTGGTATTCGCAGAACGGAGACGCGCTCGATGTGGAATCATGCAAGAATGTGCTGATTGCCAACTGTTTCTTTGATGCGGGAGATGATGCAATCTGCCTGAAGTCTGGTAAAGACGAAGATGGCCGTCGCAGAGGTGAACCTTGTGAGAATGTGATTGTGAGAAACAATACCGTTTTGCATGGTCATGGCGGATTCGTAATTGGTAGTGAGATGTCCGGAGGAGTGAAGAATGTATATGTGTCCGAATGTTCTTTTATCGGCACGGATGTCGGGTTGCGGTTTAAAAGTGCCCGTGGACGTGGTGGCGTCGTGGAGAATATTTACATCAACAATATAAATATGATTGATATTCCTAATGATGCTTTGATTGCCGATTTATATTATGCGGCCAAAAGTGCTCCCGGTGAACCGATTCCGAGTGTGAGTGAAGAGACTCCTGCTTTTAGGAACATCTATATCTCGGATGTGTTTTGCAGGGGAGCAGGACGGGCGGCGTATCTGAACGGACTTCCCGAAATGCCGATTGAGAATATTTCCATCAAGAATATGGTGGTTACTGGTGCTAAAGAGGGTATTGTAGTGAATCAAGTGGCAAAGCTCAACATCGAGAATGTTGAAATTGACACTCCTGACCAATCTATGATACAGATCGAAAATACAACGGATATCACCATTAACGGAAAAGATCTGGGAACGATTTCAGAGAAACGGTTGCTGACCAAGAACTAACTGTACTACTCGTTTTTATACTGTTTTTATTGTCAATCTGTCAGAACGGAAGTTAAAGAAGTGAATTACAGTATAATACATGTTGACAATAGAAGCTGACAATAGGCTGACAATAAGAATTAAGAGTTCTATTGTCAGCCTGTTTTTTATTGTATAGTTATGCTGACATCTTGGAATTGTTGTTTTAAGGTTCTGATATAGTTGCATTCGTATGCCTGTACAGTTGAGTAAGTATGTCTGTATAGTTGAGTAAGTATACCTGTATAGTTTGATTAGTGTGCCGGTATAGTTGGGCAAAGGTGCCTCAGGGAAAACGCATTATAAATCATGTAAAATAAGTTCCCATAAGAATTCATTATCCACCTGCTATTAATCTTTC
>ENA-OQIG01000673-OQIG01000673.1-human-gut-metagenome-genome-assembly--contig:-NODE-673-length-18444-cov-5.367254_pt1 | contig 18444 bp, 20 predicted proteins | sample MGYA00242576_ERZ504741 | MGnify/ENA primary metagenome ERZ504741 (study PRJEB26092, sample SAMD00036436) | human gut metagenome | host: Homo sapiens | study: EMG produced TPA metagenomics assembly of... | reverse complement strand
CACCTCAGCCACAATCTTCCGGTGAGTTTCAATCAGAAGTTGTGCAAACTGACAATTACCATCAGTCTACCGACTTCGAATCACAATACGATCACCAATTGCACGGGTGTATATGTAAAGCAAGGGGGAAACTCCACATCATGGAAGATCGGCCCTTCGACCAATGTGGTGGCCACCAACACGAATAATACGGCGGCATTCAGTCCGAGCACGGCCCTAAGTACAACCATACGCATGGTTCCGTTTGCAGGGGCCAGAACGATAACAGTGCATTTCAATACACTGACGGTAGGCGGACGGATTGTGAACAACAACACCGAAATCACGTCCACCCAAAGCGTACAGTTGAAGGAAGGGAAAAGCTATACACTAAAAATACAGTTTAAAAAGGGACCCGGCATCAATGTGTTGGAGAGTGATATAAACCTTACAGGTAACGGGTGTACGGCTCAGGATAAGAAGGATCTGGCTAAATTAATATGGGCGGACGGGAATCTGAAATCAACAGGAAATTCTAACTATGTGTGGACCACTTCAACAGATAGAGGTTATTACTATACTTGGTATAGTACTTACACAGGAAATACAAGCCAAAATAATACCGATCCATGTTCGAAACTTAACGTTTCAACTTATGGAACCGGGTGGCGTACACCGTCGCGAAACGAACTAACCAAGTTATCTCGGTGTACAAATAAGGCAAAAGTAAATAATGGAATGTGGTTTATGAATAGTTCCAAAGGGATCTTTCTGCCATTAGCTGGACATACACCTAGTGCATCTGGAGCCAGTACTGGTGGTAATGCAGTAGTGAACGGTAATCGCGATGGTAATTATTGGTGTACAGAGAAATATTATCGTTTTTTGTTTGGAACAAATGGACACACAGTTTCCGACGCAGCTTCTGGTGCCTTTGGATGTTCTGTTCGTTGCGTGAAAGGTACCAAACAGTAATGTATTCACTTTTAAAATAGATAAATCATGAAAACCGAACTCAAAGGCTGGCTTGCGGACAATACCGTGACCACCGACAACAAAGAAGACAAAATCCTGGTATTGGAGAGCGCCGGAAACCTGACGCTGTCCGATGTACTGGATGAAATGAAGAAAGAAGATACCGGCTTGCGGGCAGAGACTTTAAAGCATGCCGTCGACCTCTTTCAGCGTACGGTATCGGAATTGGTACTGAACGGATACTCTGTCAATACGGGGCTTTTTCGTGCCGTACCCCAGTTTCGCGGGGTGATAGACGGTGGAGTATGGAATCCCGAGAAAAATTCTATCTATGTTTCCTTCAATCAGGATAAGGATTTACGTGAAGCTATCGCACGGACCGGAGTAAAGATTCTGGGAGCCAAAGGTGACTCGGCCTACTTCATCGGTGGTGAAGACGCCGCCACCCGTGCTACGGACGGTAGTGCAACTGCGGGACGTAACTATCGTCTGCAAGGAAAGAATATTAAAGTAACTGGTACAGATCCTGCCGTAGGTATCGTCTTGATTGATGAAAAAGGCACGGAAACGAAGCTACCGATGGATATGATAGCAGTAAACAACCCTTCGGAAGTATTGGTGCTACTTCCTGCCGACTTGAAAGACGGAACCTATGAGCTGCGACTGACTACACAATACTGCCACAGTTCGCAGACAATGCTAAAAACGCCGAGAACCGTCAGTCGATTTATCAATATCGGCGCATCCCAGGGGAGTGGTGATGACGATATTGTAGATGATCCAACGGCCTGATAGTAAACATACCGGCACATTTCATATCGTCCCGCATTGAGAAAATTCAATGCGGGACAATTTTGTATAATGCGTATACAGCATTATCTACGGATCGTATACTACTCTATATACGTACCGTATACAGAGTTGCATGCGGTGCGTAAACAGAACGATCTGTTTCCCATATTCAGTTAGCCACCATTGCCTCTGTCGGAGTGACCCCATAAAGTGTACGGAAACATTTAGTGAAATAGGCGGGCGAAGTAAAACCGGTCATATAAGCTATCTCACTGATATTGTACTGCCGGGCTTTAAGCAAAAGCATTGCTTTATTGAGCCGGTAATTCCTCAGGTAATCGGTGGGGGAAACCCCGAACAGTGTTTCATCTTCCGGTAAAGGTGCACCCTCGACAATCCCAAATGTTCACTCAGGTCTTCGATGCTGAAATCGGAGTTTTCATATTGCGTGTCGACAATACTCAGCAGCTTGTCCCTGAACAACTCGTCTACCTTCATCAGTTTGCATACCTCCACATTGTCCATCGTACCGGCCCGGAGATTCTTCATATAAGCTTCCTTCATCTTCTGCCGTTCCGAAATCATGTTGATGATACGTATTTTCAGGAAGTCGATGTTGAAAGGTTTGGGAATATACTCGTCTGCCCCCTCGCAATGCCGTAGATGCGCTGGCTGTCTTCGGACAAGGCTGTCAGCAGTATGATGGGGATATGGCTGAAAGCAAGATCGTTCTTCACCCGGTTAACCAACTGGAACCCATTCATACCGGGCATTAATACATCGCTCAGAATCAAGTGAAAAGCATCACCCTGTCCCAACAAGTCCAATGCTTCATTACCATTACCTGCCACTTCTACCTGAAAATTGGCGGACAGCTCTTTCCGTAAGCTATATCGTACATCGGGATCGTCTTCCACGACCAGGACGTGGTAATCATAGGTTTTAGAAAGCATTTCGTTGACCACCGTCGTATCCACCTCCATATCGTGATAACTGAGATTGAAGCGATCGGTCTCTTCCAGTATATACTCGTGTGTATAGTGGGTGATATCTTTATAAAGCCGGACGCTGAATAAAGTATACTCTCCGGGTTGACTCTCTGCACGGATTTCACCGTCATGCAGGTCGACATACTCTTTTGAAAGATTGAGTCCAATGCCAAAGCCTACTGTACCGAAAGTCTTATTACCGGTATAGAAGCGTTCAAACAGGTGTTCCATACTCTCTTTTGAAATTCCCCGCCCGTGATCCTCCACTTCCAGCAGGACAGTTTCCGCTTCACCGGTAATCCGGACAGAAATATCTCCCCCACTATCCGAATATTTAAAGGCATTCGAAATGATATTTACCAACACCTGCTCTATCTTATTGACATCTATGTAAATGTTCAGTTCGTCAATATTGGTAGAGAACCGGTAATGAATCTGCTTCTCTTCGGCAATACCGGTAAAGTAGTCGAAAACTTCCCTTACCATCCCGATCAAATCTACCTGACGCAAAATCAATTTCATCTTATCGTTGTCGATTCTTCGGAAATCGAGTATCTGGTTGACAATCCTGTAGAGCCGGTCTACATTCCGTTTCATCAAAGCCACGTCTTCTTGAATAGAAGGATCGAGCTTGGAGTTCTTTATCAATTTATTGACCGGTCCAAGTATCAGTGTAAGAGGAGTACGGATTTCATGGGAGATATTGGTAAAAAATTGTAGTTTCTGGTTGGAGATATTCTCAATCTGGCTATTCTTGACAGCCAGTTCTTCTTTTTGAGCTTCTACAAGCTGATTTTTATCATGCAGTTCTTTATTCTTATTTTTAACCCGGAGGTTCATGTACATTACATATCCCAGCAAAGGGATAATGAGCAACATCAATGCCAAAATCAGGATAGTAGAGTTGCGCAGGAACTTGAAACGAGACAATAAATTATCTTCTTCCTGCTTCTGCCGGTTGATTCTTTTCTGGTAGTGGTTGAGTTGTTCGGACTGTGCCAAAATGGTCTTCGCATTCCCCCGATTGATAATGGCAGTGTTCAATACATAGTTTTTCTTCACCTTTTCTCCATTAATAATCTGCATGGCCACCTGAATGGAAATAGCACCTCCGGTAGGGTACTGGAACGAGGCTTCCAACTTCTCATCAGCTACGGCTTGCAATCCGGCACCGTCACCATATACCCCGTCGATACCTATAAACCGGATACGTTTGCCGGACACGGAATCACGCTTCATGATGACGTCCCGGGCAGCAAGCGCCATCACGTCGTTGTGGGCATAGACCAGATCGATGTCGGCAAAAGTAGCTAACCTGTTGACAGCGTCATAAGCACTGTTATAATGCCATTTTCCAAAAACCTGAGTCACCTGAAAATTCTTATCACTACGAAGATGATCGATAAATCCATCATGACGCTCCATAGCAGGCGACGAACCTTCCAGTCCCCATATCTCGAGTATTTTGGAGTTGGGGGGCAATTGTCCGTTAATGTATTCACCAATGGCAGAACCAATGTTGTAATTATTGGCACCGATAGAGACCGTATATTCATCCGATTGTATCTTACGGTCGTGAATAATGGTAGGAATACCTTTCCGATAAGCTTCTACAGCCACATCGGTAATGGGAACAGCCTCGTTAGGCGAAATGATGAGTACATCCACGTTCTGGGAAATCAATTTCCGAATCTGAGATACCTGTCTGCTGCTGTTGTCCATAGCATTATATACCACCAACTCTACGTTGCGGTAATTGGAGGCCTCAATCTGCATTTCGAGCAATACGCTTCGCGCCAGGAATCGGAGGTACACTGAGAAAAACCAATGACGTACTTTTTGTCTCCTTCCTCTTTGGGTTGGCAAGAGGACAAGAATATAGATAAACCTGCAAAAAGCAGAAAGGCCAGTCGGAATAGATTTGTGTTTTTCATGTTGCGTTTTCCTTAATAATACATATATAAGACGTCCTGAAGCAAAGAAACAGGACGCCTTTTCCGGAAAAAATGAACGACAAGGTGTATCGGGACTCTGTGCCACTCTGTGGTGAACGATGACACACCTCTGCCTACATCTTCCCCTTTCTATCCGTCGACTTTACCAGATAGACTTTACCGAGAACACTTCCAGATTCTTAACTTCTATCTTGTTACCCCAGAAATGGAGCCCTTCACGATTGCCCTCACGCGGACTGCGCTTCATCGAATACGAATAGGCTCCCCCGTCAATAAAGACTTCGATGGAAGTGCGATCAATGTAGATGTCGGCTGTCAATTCCATGCTGGTGCGGTCGTCAGGTGAGTAGAACACTCCATTGATCAGGTTGGAGTTCATATCATAGTCCACCAGAGGCTGACCGTAAAGATTCAGTCCGGCACTGGTAGCATGTGACAGTTTGATAGTTGTTCTGATCCGCAAACAATCCTTACCGGAGAACGCCTGTAAGCGTTGATTGGCCGCATCAGAGCTAAGTGAAGTCCAGTTTCCCACAGGCTGGAACAGTTGCTCGGTCTCTCTGACAGGCACACTAAACAGACGAACTCCCTTTGAGGTAGTGCGGAGTGTCAGTTCGTTGGGCAGCAACATCATTCCATTGAACGGCATACCGTCATGTGAGATTCGTCCCCATCCTATTTGTATGCGACGTCCGTCACTGGCAGGTATGTTACTATAAGTCTGGGCAGCATACATGCTTCCGGTATAATAATAGTATTTGCCGGCTTCCGGGGTAAACGTCTGTCCATCGAATGAGCCCAGCATATAGGTACCGGAAGCTCCGTACATCACCCATTTAGTGTGATTCTTATCGCCATCTACCGGTAATTCAAACAATTCCGGGCATTCCCAGAATCCGGTTACATGACTCTTATATTCCCAATTCTTCAGGTCGGCAGAATTATAAATCGAGTGTCCGTCCCGTTCATTAAGTACCATCACCCAATGTTTGCCGGGAGCATACCAGAAGACCTTCGGGTCGCGTGTATCCTTACTGTTCCATTTCGCTTTCGAGTCTATCACCGGGTTACCTTCATACTTGGTAAACGTACGTCCTTTATCGAGACTGTAAGCGATACACTGCCGCTGTTTCTCCGGATTATCCACTGTATAGGCAGCTACCAATGCCGGTTCGTTTTTCTTATTGAATCCGGCGGTATTATCATAATCGATCACGGCCGAACCGGAAAAAATAGTTCCCAGCTCATCGGGATGCAGAGCATCCGGCAGTTCCTCCCAATGTACCAGATCACGGCTCACGGCATGTCCCCAATGCATATTTTCCCATTCCCGTTCATAAGGGTTGTGCTGATAGAAAAGATGGTATTCACCTTCGTAAAAAACCAGTCCGTTAGGGTCGTTGATCCATCCCCGGCGAGTGGTGAAATGAAATTGCGGACGGTTCTTTTCTGCATACAAGCTATCTTGCCCCGCAATCACATCGTCCTGATAGATTTTCTCCAATCCGGCAGACTCCCCTTCATAGCTGATGCGAAGTGTCTTTCCTTTCCAGGAAGAGACATCGCAGAATACCCAGTAGTCGGGTTTCTCGTCAGCCAGACGGATTACGAAGTTACGTTCCGGAGTACCTTTTACCTCGAATGTCATTTTCTTCCGGTCCACTTGGTGGGAAACAGGAAGATTGATATACTTCTTCGTTATCTTCAGCGTAACGTCGCCGGCAAATGAAGCAAACAGGTTACCGGCAAGCAGCGTTGCGGTAAAAAATAATTTTGTAGTCAAATGCATAGTTTTATTTTGTTAGTTAATAATGGAAAACCTGAGTGCAAGTTTACGGATTTTTTCAGGGATATGCTATCACTCAGCGTACAAAACGTATCACGCAAGTTACTTCAAGGGGGGACTTTACGGTAACATGGATGTAACGAGTTTGTCACTCAGCGTTCAAACGATCGTAAAGGGCACGAAATCTTACTCCTCTATTTTTGCATCAAATTATTAACGCATACTAAAAAACATGAAACGAGTTCTGAAGCTAGTATCATCCATTCTTTTATTATCAGTCATGGGCGGTCATCTCTACGCCGACGAAAAAGCAAACGTAGTAAAACAAGGTACGATCCGGGGACGTATCATCGACACTTCCAAACAAACACTACCGGGTGCCTCGATCTACATCGAGAACCTGAAGACAGGAGTTATCAGTGACGTAAACGGTTTCTATACCTTCGCCAACCTCAACCCGGGGACTTATACGGTAAAAGTAACTTATGTGGGATATGCCCCCGTAGAAATGAAAATAACCATTCCCGAAGGCAAGACACTCGAAAGAGATGTCATACTGAACGAAGGAGTCGAATTGCAGGAAATTGTAATAGGCGGTGCCTTTCAGGGACAGCGCCGTGCCATCAACTCACAAAAGAGCAGTCTGGGCATCAAGAATGTAGTTTCTGCCGACCAGGTAGGCAAGTTTCCGGATTCAAACATCGGAGATGCACTGAAACGTATTTCGGGTATCAATGTACAGTATGATCAGGGTGAAGCCCGTTTCGGACAGGTACGCGGTACATCGGCGGACCTCAGTTCGGTCACCATCAACGGCAACCGCATTCCTTCGGCCGAAGGGGATACACGCAACGTACAACTTGACCTGATTCCGGCCGATATGATTCAGACCATCGAAGTCAGTAAAGTGGTAACTTCGGATATGGATGCCGATGCCATCGGCGGATCTATCAATCTGGTCACCAAGAATTCACCCTATAAACGGACGCTGACAGCTACTGCCGGTTCGGGCTACAACTGGATCAGCGAGAAAGCACAGTTGAATCTGGGACTGACTTATGGCGACCGTTTCTTTAACGACAAACTGGGGGTCATGTTATCGGCTTCCTATCAGAATGCCCCATCGGTTCCTACGATACCGAGTTTCTTTGGGAGAAAGACGACAAAGGAAACGTATATATCAACGACTACCAAATACGCCAGTACTATGTAACCCGTGAACGCCAAAGCTATTCGGCAGCCTTGGACTGGGATATCAGCGAAAACCACAAATTGATGTTTAAAGGAATTTTCAATAACCGGAACGACTGGGAGAACCGATACCGCACTACTCTGAAAGATATGGATGAAGAGGGAAAAGCAACTGTACGCGTACAGACTAAAGCCGGTACGCCGGACAATCGCAACGCCCGCCTGGAACGCCAACGCACGATGGACTTCACATTGGGAGGCGAGCATCTGTTCGGACCGGTGTCTATGGATTGGAATGCCAGTTACGCCAAAGCAACAGAGGAGCGTCCGAACGAACGTTACATTGATTTCCAACTGAAGAAACAGCAATTCGACATGGATCTGAGCAACGAACGCGAACCGCTGGCTACACCAAAGTCCGGTTCTACAATGACACTGAACAAAGATTTCGGCCTGAAGGAACTCACCGAACAACAGGAAGACATCAAGGAAAAAGACCTGAAATTCTCCATGAACTTCAAACTCCCCTTCCGGAACGGAAACAAACTGAAATTCGGTGCCAAGGTGGTACGCAAAACCAAAGATAAAGAGGTAGACTTTTATGAATACACTCCGAAAGATGAAGAGGCATTCATGGCCAACAGCCTGCAGAACACGGTAGATCAAACCAACAAAAACTTCATGCCGGACCATAAATATCAGGCAGGCATTTACGCCGACAAACAATATGTAGGTTCACTGGACCTGAACAATCCCTCCCTCTTTGACAAAGAACAGGTGCAGGAAGAGTTAGCCGGTAACTTCGAAGCACGTGAAACCGTAAGTTCGGGCTACATCCGTTTCGACCAGAAGCTCACGGACAACGTAGAACTGATGACCGGGCTCCGCATCGAAAACACCAGCCTCAGCTATACCGGACGCACGTATGACGACGAAACAGACCAAACCTCGAAGACTGCCCGAGAAACGAACAGTTACATCAACTTCCTCCCGTCACTCCTCATGAAATGGAACGTAAACGAGGATTTCAAAGTACGCGGTTCGTTTACTCAGACATTGTCACGTCCGAAGTATTCTGCCTGGTACCCAGTGTCAACATCAAACGTTCGGATAACGAAGTGACAGTGGGTAATCCCGGCCTGAAACCTACTCTTTCTTATAACTTCGACCTGAGTGCGGATTATTATTTCAAAAGTATCGGTCTGGTCAGCGCAGGAGTATTCTATAAGAAAATAGACGATTTCATTGTCAACCAAGTGTCTACAAACTACGAATACAACGGCAACCTATACAACCGCTTTATCCAGCCCAAGAATGCGGGTAATGCCAATCTGATAGGTATGGAACTCTCTTACCAGCGTGATTTCGGATTTATCGCTCCTGCCCTGAAATGTATCGGTTTTTATGGCACTTACACCTTCACTCACTCCCGTGTGGAAGACTTCAACTTCGAAGGACGCGAAAATGAAAAGGATCTGAGCCTGCCGGGTTCTCCGAAGCATACAGCCAATGCATCGCTCTATTTTGAGAAAAATGGACTGAACCTCCGCCTGAGCTACAACTTTGCATCGGCCTTCATCGATGAAATGGGTGAAGACACCTTTCACGACCGCTATTACGACCGCGTGAACTATCTGACGTAAACGCCAGTTACACTTTTGCGAAACACTACACCCTCTATGCCGAAGCAAACAACCTGCTGAACCAACCCCTCCGCTATTATCAGGGGACTCAGGACCGCACCATGCAGGCTGAATACTACGGTGTAAAGATTAATGCCGGATTTAAGATCAACTTTTAACCGGCTATCAGAGGAGGTTGAACCCACGGTGCACCGCCGATCAGAAAACGCTGCACCGTTGATCAGAAAACGGTGCACCGTTTCTAAAGGAACGGTGCACCGTGGGTCTGAGATCAAAACCGTCTTCTCGCATCACTGACGAAAAAACGTATTCAATTCATTAATAATCAATATAAAAACTCATATTTATGAAATTAAAAAACTTACTGATACTACTGTTTATCTCCATTGTCGCAACCGCTTCGGCCCAGCTCAAGGATTACTCTATGTTTGACAAGAAGTTTAACTTCTACATTGCTAACGACCTGGACGTAACGGCTACTACGATCAAAAGCCGATTGCCGAATTAATGGGAACTATGGGTGAGGAAATAGGACCGGAATTTGTGCTGGCTGCCGGAGATGTCCATCATTTCGAAGGAGTACGCAGCGTGAACGACCCGCTCTGGATGACCAACTTTGAACTGATTTACAGTCACCCGGAACTCATGATCGACTGGTATCCCGTACTGGGAAACCACGAATACCGGGGCAACACACAAGCTGTACTGGACTACAGCGGAGTGAGCCGCCGCTGGACCATGCCTGCCCGTTACTACACCAAGACATTCGAAGAAAAAGGAGCCACCGTCCGCATCGTCTGGATAGATACTGCTCCTCTGATCGATAAATACCGTAACGAAAGCGCAACCTATCCCGATGCATGTCATCAGGATATGAACGGACAGTTGGCCTGGCTGGACTCGGTGCTGACTGTTGCCAAAGAAGACTGGGTGATCGTTGCCGGGCATCATCCGATCTATGCCGAAACCCCGAAAGACCAGAGCGAACGCAGCGACTTACAGAGCCGCCTCGATCCTATTCTGAGAAAGCATAAAGTAGATATGTACATTTGCGGACATATCCACAACTTCCAACACATCCGCGTACCGGGAAGCGACATCGACTATATCGTAAACTCTGCCGGATCACTGGCACGCAAGGTGAAACCGATTGAGGGAACTCAGTTCTGCAGCCCCGAACCTGGCTTCTCAGTCTGCTCCATTGATAAACAGGAACTGAACCTGCGGATGATCGATAAAAAAGGGAATATACTTTATACGGTAACCCGGAAAAAATAAATCACTCTCTTGAAAAATGCACAATTTTGAAAGAGCCGGCTTCTTCGTGACGAAAGAGCCGGCTCTGTTTATTATTTATCAGTCTTGGGCCTCAAATCATCTTTGGGAATCGTAGACTCATTGCCGTCACGCATAGCCATATAGTGAGGCGACATGATTTCGATGCCCGCTTCATTAAAGCGATCCTGAATATTCTGATGCAGGTCCGAATATATCTGAGCCAATTTATCCGCCTCACGGATATAAGCATTGATTTGATAAACCGGATACCAGTCACTCAACGAAGTTTAAGCACAAAAGGACGCGGATCGTCAATCACCCCGGGAGTATTCAAGGCAGCCTCTATCAATAGCTGATGAACCTGACGCCAGGGAACATCATATCCGATGGTCACTTCCGAGTGAATAATCAGACCGTATTCGCGGGCCGAAGCGCTATAGTTCACTGTATGGGATGACATGATAAACGAGTTCGGAATGGTTACCACCTCATTCTTCGGTGTCTTGATCCGGGTCACCAAAGGCGTTTTCTCGATTACATTCCCGGTAGTATCATTCAGCTGGATCCGGTCGCCCAGTTTAAAAGGACGCATATAAGTAATGACCAGCCCCGCAATCACATTACCGATTACCGTGCTGGATCCTAAAGAAATGATCAGACCGACAAAAACAGATATCCCCTGGAATACTCCATTCTTAGCCCCCGGCAAATAGGGATAGATCATCGCAATCATAAAAGCATAAAGCAGAAAACGGATGATATGATAAGTAGCATTGCCCAGTCGGGATAGAAGCCACCGAACTTGAGCCGCCCCGCCTCTACCTCACGGGACAAGTAGTGAACCAAGCGCACCAGATACTTAACGGCAAAACAGATGATAAGAATGGCAAACAAATTGGGAATATAATCGACTATACCTACCAGTATGTTCTTGATCGGGTTCCAGATATACGAAAATATCTGATAGGCCAGCCCCTTGGTCTGTGGGAAGATAGCGAACAAAAGGGGAACGGTAATCAACAATTGGAGAAGCATGATTACGTAGCGCAGCAAATTGGAAAGGAAGATCAACAGGTTGACCTGCCGCTGCGTATCCAATAACTCGTAATTCTGAATGGAGATCGGCTTCAGCCTGGTATCCTTCAGCTTTTGGATACGTACTTTCAGTTTACGGAACAGCCAGCCTGTAAGCCAAAACAACAGATACTGCCCTGCCAATACCAGGACAAAATACAGAATACGCTTACCCAGTTGCCACAAGCTATGCTCCTCCTTCAACTCTTTCAGTTTCTGTACTACAATCTTCCGCTTATCCGTTGCCAACTGCTCGCGCGAACGTCCTTCCCATAGTCCGTCCTGGTCGGTAAACGAAGCAATGACTTTATTGCCGTACATCAGATCGGTTACGATATCGCTGCTCTCGATATAGACAGAATCGGGATGCAGGTAACCGTTTACCCAACTGCATGATGCCGCATCGATCATTTCGGCCCGCTGCAAAGGGGTATATCCCCCACGCTTGGTATACAAATAAAACAATGTATCGCCTTCGACCACTACCGGTACTCCCGGCGTAAACTGGCGAAGTGAGTCGATACGTGCCCTTTGCTGAGCTAATTTCACAGAGTCGGCAGCAAAAGCTTTCAGCCTCATCTGCTCCATTTCCATACGCATATTGGCTTCGCTCAGACGCGCCTCCTCCAGCTCTTTCTTCATATCTGCCATCCGTACGGAATCCGAATCGTTCCGGACTGCGGTCCGGGTAGCCACACTATCACCCGTCAATATCTCACGAACCGCCTTTCCCAACTGTGCGCACATATTGTTGGTCACCAACAGAAACAACAAAAGGCCGAATAATCTGTTCTTTTTCATATCAAAAACTCATAAAGTAATTGTCACCGGAATGGATAAACGTGCCAAACATACAGATTGTTTTTGACATAGCATAGATCGAAATCATTATATTTGCACCCGAATCCGTAATTTAAAGGTATAAACATGGATATATTACTGCTTATTGGAGGATTACTCCTCATTTTGATAGGTGCCAACTGCCTGACAGATGGTGCTGCGTCCGTAGCCAAGCGATTCCGTATTCCTTCCATCGTAATCGGCCTGACTATCGTAGCTTTCGGAACTTCCGCCCCGGAACTGACCGTTAGCGTATCGTCCGCCCTGAAAGGTAGCGCGGACATCGCCGTAGGTAACGTAGTGGGAAGTAATATCTTCAATACATTGATGATCGTCGGGTGCACCGCTCTATTTGCTCCTATCGTAATTACCCGGAATACTTTGCGGAAAGAGATTCCGCTATGCATTCTCTCCTCCATCGTCCTGCTGATATGCGCCAATGACGTTTTTCTGAATAAAGCTTCCAGCAACATACTAAGCATCTCGGACGGACTGATTCTGCTCTGTTTCTTCACCATCTTCCTGGGCTACACATTTGCCATAGCCTCACCCACAAACAATACTCAACCGGAAGAGGAAATCAAAAGCCTCCCGATGTGGAAATCCGTACTTTTCATTCTGGCGGATTGGCCGGACTTATTTTCGGGGGACAATGGTTTGTAGAGGGAGCAAGCAACATCGCACGGCACCTTGGCGTCAGCGAATCTGTTATCGGACTCACACTGGTAGCCGGAGGTACCTCCCTACCGGAACTTGCTACATCGATAGTGGCTGCCTTGAAAAAGAATCCGGAAATAGCCATCGGTAATGTGATCGGCAGTAATCTGTTCAACATCTTCTTTGTATTGGGATGCAGTGCTTCCATCACTCCCTTGCGGCTGACAGGCATCAATAACTTCGACCTTTTCACCTTGGTCGGTTCGGGCATTTTGCTCTGGTTTTTCGGATTATTTTTTGCCAAACGCACCATCACACGGATCGAAGGAAGTATTCTGGTGTTATGCTATATAGCCTACACCACCTATCTGATCTATCAGATTTGATAACATCGAGACACATAGTTTTTAGTTTTCGTACGTGGTAATTTAAAGATTATCACGTATCTTTGCCCCCTCATCATAAATACAAGCTATGGCCATTACAATTAAAAAGGTATCGACAAAAAGAGAACTTAAAAAATTCATTCGTTTTAATTACGAATTATACAAAGAGAATCCTTATTCCGTACCTGACCTCTACGACGACATGCTGAATACATTCAATAAGAAGAAAAATGCGGCATTCGAGTTCTGTGAGGCCGAGTACTTTCTGGCTTATAAAGACGGAAAAATCGTAGGGCGCATCGCAGGTATTATCAATCACCGTGCCAATGCCACCTGGAACAAAAAAGATGTCCGTTTCGGTTGGATCGACTTCATCGACGACCTTGAAGTATCTTCCAGACTTCTGCAAACCGTAGAAGAATGGGGTAAATCCAAAGGGATGGAGAACATTCAGGGCCCTCTTGGATTTACCGACTTCGACGCAGAAGGTATGCTGATCGAAGGATTCGACCAACTCAGCACCATGGCAACCATCTACAATCATCCCTACTATCCGCAACACATGGAGAAACTGGGATTTGAGAAAGATGCCGACTGGGTGGAATACAAAATTTATATTCCTGACGCCATCCCTGAGAAGCACCAGCGCATATCCGATCTTATTCAGCGTAAATATAACCTCAAGATAAAGAAATATACCTCATCCAGAAAGATTGCAGCCGATTACGGACAAGCCATCTTTGAGTTGATGAACGAAGCTTATAGTCCGCTGTACGGATACTCTCCGCTTTCGCAACGGCAAATTGACCAATATGTTAAAATGTACCTTCCGATTGTCGACTTGCGAATGGTAACCCTGATCACAGATGCGGAAGACAAGTTAATTGCCGTAGGCATTTCAATGCCTTCACTTTCGGAAGCGTTACAGAAATCGCATGGACGCCTTTTGCCCCTCGGATGGTATTATCTGCTAAAGGCATTGTTCATGAAACGACGCGCCAAAATGCTTGACCTGCTGCTTGTAGCCGTGAAACCGGAGTACCAAAACAAAGGTGTTAACGCTTTGTTATTTTCCGATTTAATTCCGGTTTATCAAAAATTAGGTTTTATCTTTGCAGAAAGCAACCCCGAACTGGAAATGAACGGAAAGGTTCAGGCACAATGGGAATACTTTAAAACCGAACAACATAAACGTCGTCGTGCGTTTACTAAGAAGATAGACTAAAAACAATGGAAGAGAACGAACTGATACCTGTAGACAACAACCCTGTAGAATATACAGACGACAACATCCGCCACCTGAGCGACATGGAACATGTGCGCACCCGTCCGGGTATGTACATCGGTAAGCTGGGCGACGGTTCGCATCCCGAAGACGGAATATATGTCCTTCTGAAAGAAGTTATTGACAACAGTATCGACGAGTTCAAAATGCAATCCGGCAAGAAGATCGAAATCAGAGTGGAAGAGAATCTTCGTGTCAGTGTACGCGACTACGGCCGCGGTATCCCACAGGGAAAACTAATAGAGGCAGTCAGTGTGCTGAACACCGGTGGTAAGTATGACAGCAAGGCTTTCAAGAAAAGTGTCGGACTGAACGGTGTCGGCGTGAAAGCTGTCAATGCTTTGAGCTCAAACTTTGAAGTACGTAGTTACCGGGATGGTAAAGTGCGTTGCGCCACCTTTACCAAAGGAGAGTTGGTGACAGACCACACAGAAGATACGGAAGAAGAAAACGGTACTTACATCTTCTTCGAACCGGATGAAACTTTATTCCTGAATTATAGTTTCCGTCCCGAATTTATCGAGACGATGCTGCGCAATTACACATACCTGAACACCGGGCTGGCAATTATCTATAATGGGCAACGGATCCTTTCGCGCAATGGCCTGGTAGATTTGCTGAATGATAACATGACAGCTACCGGCCTCTACCCCATCGTACATCTGAAGGGCGAAGATATCGAGATAGCCTTTACCCATACCGGACAGTACGGAGAGGAGTACTACTCATTTGTAAACGGTCAGCATACCACTCAGGGAGGTACCCATCAAAGTGCTTTCAAAGAACACATCGCCCGCACCATCAAAGAGTTCTATAACAAGAATCAAGACTATACTGACATCCGTAACGGACTGGTAGCCGCCATTGCTGTCAACGTGGAAGAACCTATGTTTGAAAGCCAGACCAAAATCAAACTCGGCTCTACCAATATGTCGCCGGGAGGCATCACAGTAAATAAGTTCGTGGGTGACTTCATAAAACAGGAGGTAGACAATTTCCTCCACAAACATGCCGATATAGCCGAAATCATGTTGCAAAAGATACAGGATTCGGAAAAAGAACGCAAAGCCATTGCCGGAGTGACCAAACTGGCACGTGAACGCGCCAAGAAAGCCAACCTGCACAACCGGAAGCTGCGTGATTGCCGCGTCCACCTGAACGATGTGAAAGGCAAAGGACTGGAAGAGGAATCGTGCATCTTCATCACCGAGGGTGACTCGGCAAGCGGCTCTATCACCAAAAGCCGGGATGTGAACACACAAGCCGTATTCAGCCTCCGCGGTAAGCCTCTCAACTCTTTCGGCCTGACCAAAAAAGTAGTTTACGAGAACGAAGAATTCAATCTGCTGCAAGCTGCATTGAATATAGAAGACGGTATCGAAGGCTTACGCTACAACAAAGTGATCGTGGCTACCGATGCCGATGTGGATGGTATGCACATCCGCTTGTTACTGATTACTTTCTTCCTTCAGTTCTTCCCCGATCTGATAAAGAAAGGGCATGTATATATACTCCAAACTCCTCTCTTCCGCGTACGCAATAAAAAGAAAACGCTTTATTGTTATACCGAAGAAGAGCGTGTAAATGCTATTAAAGAGCTTAGCCCGAATCCGGAAATCACCCGTTTTAAAGGTTTGGGGGAAATCTCGCCCGACGAATTCAGACACTTTATCGGCAAAGATATGCGTCTCGAACAAGTATCGCTGCGCAAAACAGACACGGTAAAAGAACTACTCGAATTTTATATGGGTAAGAATACAATGGAACGGCAAAACTTTATTATTGATAATCTGGTTATAGAAGAAGACATCGCATAAACATGAGAAGAGCTATCTTTCCGGGAACGTTCGACCCGTTTACCATCGGACACTACTCCGTAGTTCAACGCACCCTGACATTCATGGACGAAGTGGTCATCGGTATCGGTATCAACGAAAACAAGAATACATACTTCCGATCGAGAAACGTGTGGAAATGATTCGTAAGTTCTATAAAGACGAACCCCGGATCAAGGTCGAATCTTACGATTGCCTGACGATCGACTTTGCCCATCAGGTAGATGCCCAATTCATCGTTCGCGGTATCCGTACCGTGAAAGACTTCGAATACGAAGAAACAATTGCCGATATCAACCGGAAACTGGCCGGCATTGAAACCATTCTGTTATTTACCGAACCGGAATTGACCTGTGTCAGCTCTACCATCGTCCGCGAACTGCTTGGCTATAATAAGGATATCAGTATGTTCATTCCCAAAGGATGGAAATGTAATAAACCCATGTGATCATGAAAAGAATAATATACCTGCTTATCGGTTTGTGTTCCGTTTTGGGACTGTACAGGCACAGAACTTTGGCTCACCCGCCATGCGAAAATTACAACTGGCAGAGTTCGCCATCTCTAATTTATATGTAGATACGGTCAATGAAAACAAACTGGTTGAATCGGCATCATAGAAATGCTGGCACAGCTCGACCCTCATTCCACCTATTCGGATGCCGAAGAGGTGAAGAAAATGAATGAACCGCTCCAAGGCAATTTCGAAGGATAGGTGTACAGTTTCAGATGATCGAAGATACGCTGCTCATAGTACAACCGGTGAGTAATGGCCCGTCCGAAAAGGTAGGTATCCTGGCAGGAGACCGTATCATCGCGGTGAATGACACAGCCATAGCAGGCGTAAAAATGGGAACAGAAGAAATCATGGGACGCCTGCGGGGCCCCAAAGATTCGAAAGTAAACCTGACCATTATCCGCAGAGGTGTGAAAGAACCGCTTTTATTTAATGTAAAACGAGATAAAATTCCAATCCTCAGCCTGGATGCTGCTTATATGATTCAGCCTAAAATAGGATACATCCGTATCAACCGTTTTGGAGCAACTACCGCCGAAGAGTTTCTAAAAGCCCTGAAAGAGTTACAGAAAAAAGGGATGAAAGACCTGATTCTGGACCTGCAAGGCAACGGAGGTGGTTATCTGAATGCCGCCATCGATCTGGCAAACGAGTTCCTGGGACAAAAAGAACTGATTGTCTACACAGAAGGACGTTCTGCACAACGCAGTGAGTTTTTTGCCAAAGGCAACGGAAACTTCCGTAACGGACGTCTGGTGGTATTGGTAGACGAATATTCGGCTTCGGCAAGTGAGATTGTGACAGGTGCCATTCAGGATTGGGACAGAGGAGTGGTGGTAGGACGCCGTTCTTTCGGTAAAGGACTGGTTCAACGCCCGATCGACCTTCCGGACGGTTCTATGATCCGACTGACCATTGCCCGCTACTATACACCTGCAGGACGTTGCATACAAAAGCCTTATGACAGTAGCATCAACGAAAAACCGGGAAAAGGAAAAAGCAGTGAAAGCAGCATCGAAAAATACAACCAGGATCTGATCGACCGGTATAATCATGGCGAAATGGTCAGTGCAGACAGCATCCACTTCCCGGACTCACTGAAATGCCAGACTAAAAAACTGGGACGTACGGTTTATGGTGGAGGAGGTATCATGCCGGACTACTTCGTTCCGGTAGACACAACGCTATATACCGACTATCACCGTAACCTGGTAGCCAAAGGGGTAGTCATTAAACCACAATGAACTTCATTGAAAAGAACC
>ENA-OQIG01000671-OQIG01000671.1-human-gut-metagenome-genome-assembly--contig:-NODE-671-length-18470-cov-2.082048_pt1 | contig 18470 bp, 21 predicted proteins | sample MGYA00242576_ERZ504741 | MGnify/ENA primary metagenome ERZ504741 (study PRJEB26092, sample SAMD00036436) | human gut metagenome | host: Homo sapiens | study: EMG produced TPA metagenomics assembly of... | reverse complement strand
TGAGGCAGCACCTGGCACGGCTGGGACGGAAGTCGCTGTCGTTCTCAAAATCGGTGGAGCTGCATGACAAAGTCATCGGGCATTATCTGAACATAAAACACTATCAATAAGTTGGAGTCATTACCCTTTCTGCGATAGCAGCAGATATGCCAGTAAAGAAATCCCATTAGACTATTTTTTTGATAATCTTCTTCGCTTTCGAACAACTCGTGCGCCTTTCGAGAAGCAAGCATTATATAATGCCAGGCCAGTTCTTCTTCAATTGTCCCGTTTTGAAAAGCTGTGCTTGATATCGAGATCATCCATGATAATTCCGCCGCCCATATTAGCTTCGCCGAGGATTTACCGGAGCGATTATTAGCGCAATCAGAGATATAGTCTGAGGGAAAAACAGCAAATTTATTCAACAAGGCGATAACCTGCTCTGGGGCTTCCTCCATGTTTGCTTTAAAGGTATTGGCTCCATGGTCGCCAGAAAGAAAATGCTCCATTAAGGCATAATAACTTTCGCTATCTTCGATACCCCATTGATCCTCTAAAGACTCGCGTCTTTTACTTATGATATCGATCGAGTCAAAAGGAAGCACATGATATTGGAAGGTATCTTTGCCAGGTTCAGGCTTTCGCGGCCAGACTCCAGCGTTTCAGACCATTGCTTATGATAGAATCGATAAGGTGCGATCAATTGTAGCGCCTGTAACTTCTCGATACTGAGCGGCTCAATACCTTTAGCCTGATAATAATGCAGTTGTTCTTTTTTTGCTTTAAAACCGGCCCGAACAATAAGCCCCATCATAATTAATAGATAAAGAAAAGAGCATCCCGCGGTAATCAGGCCTCTTTCATTCAAACCGTTGGATGTTATCGCTGCGAACACAAACATTACAGCGACAACACATGTTAAATAAAACCCCACTTACAAAGCAGCATGGCCTTATTTTCTTTAATCATCCGTTCAAAATTACTATTAAATATTTCCCAGCCATTAAAAGAATACTTCTCGCTCCCAGGATGGTTTTGTAATAAAACTTTTTTCATCACATTCCCTGTTATTACATACTTTAGAGGCGATAATTTTATCCATGCAAAAAAATATCCAACGAATTTTCTTGATCCGCTGGATATTTCAGAATATGACTCGAATAGCACGAAAGATTCACTCGCTTACGCTATCGCCCCGCTTCCGACTTCATCTGCTGGCGGACTTTTTTTCGCACTACGTTTACGCGGTGCAGCCTTTTTCTTATCAGCACTGCCACCACTGCCCGGAGCCACAATGCCGCGAAACTGCCGCACCGGCGTACGTTTGGCTTGATCAATAAGCTGATATAGCGTCCCCACCAGCGGCTGCATAAAGTCCTGATAGCGACACTGCTTTTCGCTGATTTGCGTCAGCACCGATTCCCAGTGCGCGGTCATGTCCGGTCGCGTCGCCATCTCCGGCAGCGAATGGAATAGCGCTTTTCCGGCGTCGGTGGAGTGGATATAGCGCCCTTTTTTGGTCAGGAAACCACGCTTGAACAACAGTTCAATAATCCCGGCACGCGTTGCCTCTGTCCCCAGACCATCGGTCGCACGGAGGATCTTTTTCAGATCTTTATCCTGCACAAAGCGCGCGATCCCGGTCATCGCCGAAAGCAGTGTTGCATCGGTAAAATGGCGCGGCGGCTGGGTTTGCCGCTCTACCACTTCACCTTTTTCACACAGCAACTCATCGCCTTTCGCCACCACAGGCAGTGGCGTGCCGTCGTTTTCTTCATCGCGCTCTTTGCTGCCTAACAGCGTGCGCCAGCCTGCTTCAGCAAGAAAACGCGCTTTAGCGACAAATTTGCCTTTGGCAATGTCCAGTTCGATAACACACTTGCGGAACACCGCATCCGGGCAGAATTGCATCAGATACTGACGGGCAATCAGGTTATAGACCTTCGCTTCGTTCTCCGTCAGGTTGATCGCAGAACTCCGTGCGGTCGGAATGATGGCGTGGTGCGCATCGACCTTTTTGTCATCCCAACAGCGGTTGCGTATATCTGGATCTACCACTGGCTGCGGCAACAGATCCGGTGCATGAACACTGATGGCATTCATCACCGCGTGGCGTCCGGCAAAATGTTCTTCTGGCAAATAGCGACAATCAGAACGCGGATAAGTGATTAGCTTGTGCGTTTCGTACAGTTTCTGGCAGATATCAAGCACGTTCTGCGCGCTCAGACCAAAGCGTTTTGCCGCTTCAATCTGCAACGCCGAAAGCGAAAACGGCAGCGGCGCGGATTCTGATTCCCGTTTATCGTTATAGCTGGTGACAATAGCCGGTTGACCACTAATGCGGTTAACCACATGCTCCGCCAGTGGACGATGTAACAAGCGCCCTTCTTCATCCTGGTACGGTTCACACGCTTCGCTCGGTTGCCAGATAGCGGTAAACCGCTCATCGGCAGGTGTCACGATATGCGCTTTGACTTCAAAGAAGTCTTTCGCCACGAAGTTTTCAATCTCTTCATCGCGGCGCACCACCAGCCCGAGCACGGGTGTCTGCACGCGCCCCACGGAAAGCACGCCCTGATAACCAGCATTGCGACCGAGAATGGTGTAAGCACGGGTCATATTGATGCCGTACAGCCAGTCGGCACGCGCTCGCGCCAGCGCAGAAACGCACAGCGGTACAAACTCGCTATTGGAGCGAAGACGATCGATCGCCCGCTCAACCGCCTGCGGGTTCAGGTCGTTTATCAAACAACGCTGTACCTGCTGGCGCTTTTCCGGTGCCAGTTGCAGGTAGTCCAGCACTTCATCCACCAGCAGTTGCCCTTCGCGATCCGGGTCTCCGGCGTGAACGATTTCGCTGGCTTCATGCAGGAAGCGTTTGATGACGTTAAGTTGTTTGGTCACGGAGGTCGGGGCTGTAATTGCCACTTTTCCGGGACAATCGGCAAATCCGCAAGATTCCAGCGCGCATAGCGGCTGTCGTAGGCGTCTGGCTGCGCCTGCTCAAGCAGGTGACCGATACACCAGGTCACCACCTGACCATTACCGCACTCGATAAAGCCATCGCCTTTCCGGTGCGGTTTGGGCAGGACATCAGCAATGGCGCGCGCCAGACTCGGTTTTTCGGCAATAAACAACCGCATTGAATTAACGAATCTCAACCATGGCACGACCGCCGCGCGCTGGCACCAGTTCGCCAATTGCCGTCAGTTCAATGCCAAACTCGGCGGCTGTAGCTTTGACCTCATTTTCTGCTTCCGGCATGACCGCCAGCAGCAAACCGCCAGAAGTTTGCGGATCGCACAGCAGATCGCGCACTTCACGCGGCATTTCACCCATCAGATGACCGTAGCTGGCAAAGTTACGTTCAGTGCCGCCAGGTACTGCGCCCAACTTAATGTACTCTTCAACACCGGGGAGTTTCGGGATCGCTTCATAGTCGACGCGTGCCTGCACACCAGCCCCCTGACACATTTCGCTCAAGTGGCCCAGCAGACCAAAGCCCGTAACGTCGGTCATCGCTTTTACGCCTTCGATGTTGGCAAAGGACGCGCCTGCGATGTTCATCCGGCACATCACTTCCGTCGCCAGTCCCTGATGTTCTGGTTTCAACAGTGATTTTTTCTCAGCCGTGGTAAGAACGCCGATCCCCAGCGGTTTCGTCAGGAACAGTTTGCATCCGGCTTGTGCGGTACTGTTTTTCTTCACCCGCTCGGTCGGTACGATCCCCGTTACCGCCAGACCAAAAATCGGCTCCGGCGCATCGATGGAGTGACCGCCAGCCAGCGCAATACCCGCCTGACGACATGCATAGCGTCCACCTTCGGTCACTTCGCGGGCAATTTCTGGGGAAAGTTTGTTAATCGGCCAGCCGAGGATCGCAATCGCCATAATCGGTTTGCCCCCCATCGCGAAGATATCGCTGATGGCGTTAGTCGCCGCAATGCGGCCAAAATCGAAAGGATTATCAACGATCGGCATAAAGAAGTCGGTGGTACTGATAACGCTGGTGCCATTGCCCAGATCGTACACCGCCGCATCGTCGCGGGTCTCATTACCCACAAGCAAATTCGGATCAACAAACTTCGCCTGCTCACTGTGCAGGATGGTTTCCAACACTTTTGGGGAAATTTTACAGCCGCAACCAGCTCCGTGGCTGTATTGGGTCAAACGAATCGAGTTCTCGCTCATGGACATCTCCTGTCAATGCAATCCGGGTATGGTAACCCTCATTCCGTGAAGTGATAAGTGAGAGTGTCTGAATTCCTGCGCCTTTGCTCACAATCCAGACAGTTTCGCGACAATTATCAGAAATAAGTTACAAACGGCGTCGGGTCCGGGACGTTAATCGACGTAGATGCTTTCAACTGCGGCGTGCGAGGTAGAGAAAACCGACAATTTTATCCTGCTCACGGCAACCGAATGCTTCACGCACTACCGGACTTTCAGTTAATGCGCCACTGCGCCAGATGCCGCCAAATCCCTGGGCAACGGCTGCCATTTGCATCGCCATGACCGCGCATCCGGCAGACATTTCCTGTTCCCATCGCGGGACTTTATGATTTTCTTCGCATTTCGCCACCACCGTGATGATGAGCGGTGCGCGGAACGGCGCATTACGGCTTTGTCGATAGCTTTGTCATCACTACCGGCAGCAATCGCCCCCTGTTCCAGTACGGCGCTGAAACGCTCGCGCCCTTCCCCTTCAATCACAAAAAAATGCCACGGTTGCATGGACTTATGGTCCGGCGCACGCATACCCGCACGCAGGATGTTTTGCAGTTGTTCACCCGTTGGCGCGGGTTCAGCCAGGCGGGAGGCGCTACGGCGATTGATCAATAGTTCGAGTGCATCCATTTGATTAACTCCTGTCGTGATATTTATTCACAAAATTAACACGAGAGTGGATTTTGTTACAGCACAGTCCGCAATTCCTGCTGACAAGTGCCGGTTGGTCATTACGATAACCACATCTATTGCGCCTGTGACAGGTGTGACCTTAAGTTGGGAGAATACATGCGAACCCTTTGGCGATTTATTGCCGGATTTTTTAAATGGACGTGGCGTCTGCTGAATTTCGTCCGTGAAATGGTACTTAACCTGTTCTTTATTTTCCTCGTACTGGTTGGTGTGGGGATCTGGATGCAGGTCAGTGGTGGTGATTCGAAAGAAACGGCCAGTCGTGGCGCACTGCTGCTGGACATTTCTGGTGTGATCGTCGATAAACCCGACAGTTCTCAGCGGTTTAGTAAATTAAGCCGCCAGCTGCTTGGTGCCAGTTCCGATCGTCTGCAGGAAAACTCACTGTTTGATATCGTCAACACCATTCGCCAGGCGAAGGACGACCGCAATATCACCGGTATCGTGATGGATCTGAAAAACTTCGCAGGCGGCGACCAGCCGTCTATGCAGTACATCGGCAAAGCCCTGAAAGAGTTTCGTGACAGCGGGAAACCGGTTTATGCCGTTGGCGAGAACTACAGCCAGGGGCAATATTATCTCGCCAGTTTCGCCAATAAAATTTGGCTGTCTCCGCAAGGTGTGGTTGATCTGCACGGTTTTGCCACCAACGGTCTGTACTACAAATCGTTACTGGATAAGCTGAAAGTTTCCACCCATGTGTTCCGCGTGGGTACGTATAAATCTGCCGTTGAACCGTTTATTCGTGATGACATGTCACCGGCAGCCCGCGAAGCTGACAGCCGCTGGATTGGTGAGCTGTGGCAAAACTATCTGAATACTGTTGCCGCTAACCGGCAGATTCCTGCTCAGCAGGTATTCCCTGGCGCGCAAGGGTTGCTTGAGGGTTTAACCAAAACCGGTGGCGATACCGCGAAATATGCACTGGAAAACAAGCTGGTCGATGCACTGGCATCGAGTGCGGAAATCGAAAAAGCACTGACCAAAGAGTTCGGCTGGAGTAAGACTGATAAAAATTATCGCGCCATCAGTTATTACGATTACGCATTGAAAACTCCGGCAGATACCGGTGACAGCATCGGTGTCGTCTTCGCTAATGGCGCAATTATGGATGGCGAGGAAACTCAGGGGAATGTTGGCGGTGATACCACTGCGGCACAAATCCGCGACGCTCGCCTTGACCCGAAAGTGAAAGCGATTGTTCTGCGTGTTAATAGTCCCGGCGGCAGCGTTACCGCGTCTGAAGTGATTCGCGCTGAACTGGCAGCAGCCCGGGCAGCGGGTAAGCCTGTGGTTGTATCGATGGGCGGCATGGCGGCATCTGGTGGTTACTGGATTTCTACGCCAGCTAATTACATTGTGGCTAACCCCAGCACCCTGACCGGTTCTATCGGTATCTTCGGCGTGATCACCACCGTAGAAAATAGTCTGGATTCGATTGGTGTTCATACTGATGGTGTCTCAACTTCACCGCTGGCGGATGTTTCTATCACCAAGGCACTGCCGCCGGAAGCGCAGCAGATGATGCAGTTAAGCATTGAGAATGGCTATAAACGCTTTATCACGCTGGTTGCTGATGCGCGTCATTCGACGCCGGAGCAGATTGATAAAATCGCCCAGGGCCACGTCTGGACCGGTCAGGATGCAAAAGCTAACGGGCTGGTCGATAGTCTCGGGGATTTCGATGATGCGGTTGCCAAAGCAGCAGAGCTGGCAAAAGTGAAACAGTGGCATCTGGAATACTACGTTGATGAACCGACCTTCTTCGACAAAGTGATGGACAACATGTCTGGTTCTGTCCGGGCAATGTTGCCAGATGCGTTCCAGGCCATGTTACCTGCACCGCTGGCCTCGGTAGCCTCTACCGTTAAAAGTGAAAGTGACAAGCTGGCCGCGTTTAACGACCCACAAAACCGTTATGCGTTTTGCCTGACCTGCGCCAACGTGCGTTAAGTCTTGTACTGAGTGGCCGACAGATCGTCGGCCATATTTTTTTAACCTCGACAAATCCTCTTCCCGCTGTCTCGCCCCATATTTCCTTATCCGCATAGTATCAGGTGCGCTCCCCCTGCCTCACGTATATACTTTTGCTCTTTCGATATCATTCATATCAATATCATGCAAAAGAAATCAATTTACGTCGCCTACACGGGCGGGACCATCGGGATGCAGCGTTCCGAGCAGGGTTATATACCGGTGTCAGGTCATCTACAACGCCAACTGGCGCTGATGCCGGAATTCCATCGCCCGGAGATGCCAGATTTCACCATTCATGAATATACGCCGCTGATGGATTCTTCAGATATGACGCCGGAAGACTGGCAGCATATTGCTGAAGATATTAAAGCGCACTATGACGACTATGATGGTTTTGTCATTCTGCACGGCACCGACACGATGGCATATACCGCCTCTGCGCTGTCGTTCATGCTCGAGAATCTCGGCAAACCGGTCATTGTGACAGGGTCACAAATCCCGCTGGCTGAGTTACGCTCTGACGGACAAATTAATCTGCTGAATGCGTTGTACGTTGCGGCGAATTATCCGATCAACGAAGTAACGCTCTTTTTCAATAACCGATTGTATCGCGGCAACCGCACTGCCAAAGCCCATGCCGATGGTTTTGATGCATTTGCCTCTCCAAACCTTCCTCCGTTACTGGAAGCTGGTATCCATATTCGTCGTTTGAATACGCCACCCGCCCCGCACGGTGAAGGGGAATTAATCGTTCATCCAATCACCCCACAACCAATTGGCGTAGTGACGATTTATCCAGGGATTTCTGCTGACGTCGTGCGCAATTTTCTGCGCCAACCGGTGAAAGCATTGATTCTGCGCTCATATGGCGTGGGTAATGCGCCACAAAACAAAGCCTTCCTGCAGGAATTACAAGAAGCCAGCGATCGCGGTATTGTGGTGGTCAACCTGACACAATGTATGTCCGGTAAAGTGAACATGGGTGGTTATGCCACCGGTAACGCCCTCGCCCATGCCGGCGTAATTGGCGGTGCAGATATGACTGTAGAAGCCACGCTAACCAAACTGCATTACCTGCTTAGCAGGAACTGGATACTGAAACCATTCGCAAGGCCATGAGCCAAAACCTGCGCGGCGAACTGACGCCGGATGATTAAGGAGACTGCAATGCCCCCTCGCGCCCTGTTACTGGTCGATTTACAAAATGATTTCTGTGCTGGTGGCGCGCTCGCCGTGCCGGAAGGTGACAGTACGGTGGATGTCGCTAACCGCCTGATTGACTGGTGCCAGTCGCGCGGTGAAGCGGTTATCGCCAGTCAGGACTGGCACCCGGCGAATCACGCAGTTTGCCAGTCAGCACGGTGTAGAGCCTTATACGCCAGGCCAACTCGACGGTTTGCCACAAACCTTCTGCCAGATCACTGTGTGCAGAACAGTGAAGGCGCACAATTACATCCGTTACTGAACCAAAAAGCGATCGCAGCGGTGTTCCATAAAGGCGAAAATCCTTTAGTTGACAGTTACAGTGCCTTTTTTGATAACGGCCGTCGGCAGAAAACCTCTCTCGATGACTGGTTACGCGATCATGAAATCGATGAATTGATCGTTATGGGCCTGGCTACTGACTATTGCGTGAAGTTTACCGTGCTGGACGCGTTACAGTTAGGTTATAAGGTAAACGTGATTACCGATGGTTGTCGTGGCGTGAATATCCAGCCCCAGGACAGTGCGCACGCGTTTATGGAGATGTCAGCAGCTGGGGCAACGCTATATACGCTGGCAGACTGGGAAGAGACGCAGGGGTAATTTTACGCTGGCCTACAATTCTGTACTGGCATTGTAGGCCAAATAAAACGCGTCAGTGGTACATCTGGCAATTGATGCCATCAACGAAAGATTTAATTCACCTCAGAAATCTCTTCCAACGACACCTTCCGCGTTTCGATGCCAAAAATGGAGAGAACCAGCGCACAGAGCACTAACATGACACCAAGCACCATAAACACCGTGATCGACCATAATGTGTTAATAATGCCGCAACGCCATAGGGCGTGAAAACTGCGACGATCCGTCCGACAGCGTTAACGAAACCCGAACCGCGCAGGCGTAAATGCGTTGGCCAAAGCTCCGGGATATAAACCGCCGACGCGAAGCAAACATACATGTATAAAAAGAAGATCATCACCAGACCATAGATTAAAATCGCCCACTCTGTAGTCTGAATTGAATAGATATAGCCTAACACGGCAATAATAATAAGTAAGGCGGAGCCAAATAATCGACGAGGAAAATGATCAATAATTAATGCCGCAATAAATATTCCTACCGGAGCGCCAATCATAATAACAGCGGTCATTAATATTGATTTATCGACATCAATGCCGGAGTTAACAAATATGGTCGGTATCCATACGGTGATGGTATAAAGCGAAATGTTCATTGCAATTAAAACAGTAATCGCGACTAATGTACGTCGTAACATTTCCCCTTTAAACAGGAGCCAGAAGGTACCCTTGATTACCTTAACCTTGCTGTTGCTCTGGTTCAAAGTAAGCTGGGGTAAACGAATACTCTTCTCTCTTTCAATTTGCTGCTCTACTTCACGAAGTTGGCTTTCTGCACCGGCGATTTGCCCTTTCCCTGCCAGCCATCGTGGCGACTCAATAAAGTATTTACCTGAGAGAAGCCAGGCTAACAGTATGCCAATACCCCCCAACAGAAACATTATCCGCCAACTAAAAAAAGCGATAACCACCACGCCTATCGCCGCAGATAGCATGGGCGACCAGTTACCAACAAATGAGAGCCGCGCGGACCATTTTCCACGCACCGTCGCGGGGATAAACTCCGTAAATGAGGCATAGCCAACCATAATCAGCGCCCCCATTCCTGTTCCCATGAGGAAGCGAAAGAAAATGAGCCAGTACATATCAGGGACAAAAGCGGCCCCTGTTGCAGCAATTCCGACGATGAGAAGATTTATGCGAAACGCCCTGCGCCGCCCAAAGTAGTCACCAATAAACCCACCAGTAAGTGAGCCGATGAAATAACCAAACATTAATGCCGAGGTAAAGGCGGCATTGAGGAAATTATTTGACCATCCATTGCTTACCAGCTTTGCTAAGACGACATTACCTGAGTAACTCAAAAACCCCGTTAATAACAGACTAAAGCTTATTATACCAAATATACGATAATGAAACCGGGCCAAAGGCAAGCGGTCCAGTCTTGCGCCAATTTGATCATATTGTTCCATTGGGTGCCTCGGATTTGCTAAAAAAGGTAGCAATTGCGGCAAATTCACTTGCCGCATCTTTATCATCATTTTATTTCCAGGCGCAGGAACAAATAATATTGACAACGTGTGCTTAAATTACCACACCAGCTGGATATTATTGTCTTTGCAAAATGCTATCCACTCTGCACCCGGTGATTTATCAGTTATTATGTAATTAATATGACTAAAGTCAGCTAACTGGACAAAAGCTTTACGATCAAACTTAGAGTGATCAACCAATAACACAACTTCTGTCGCCTGACGGATCATTGTCTTTTTGATTTCAGCTTCCGCTTCATTAGAGTCCAGCGCGCCGCTGTTAATATCAAGACCTTTACAACTCATTACCATGATATCGACATGGTAGCGGCTGATGATCTCTTTAGTAATTCTTCCTTGCAGGGAAAGTGTATTTTTGTTTAGTTCCCCACCCGTTGAAACGACTTTAATTTCTGACTGAGCCAGAACATGAATCGCTTCCGCCGAGTTGGTTAGCAACGTCAGGTCACTACGGTCCTGTAACAATTTGAGCAATTCCATTACGGTACTACTGGAATCGGCTGCCATGGTGGTTTTATTGTCGATAAAGGGTAGTGCCTTGCGTGCAATAAGCTGCTTCTCTTCATAAAACGATGAAGCGCGCTTATAAAAATGGATATTCTCCGTCAACATCGCTGTATTTAAAACAGCACCACCATAGGTTCTGGTCAAAAAGCCTTCATCTTCCAGCTTCTCAAGATCGCGGCGAATGGTTTCTTCGGTTACCTGAAAAATCCCACTCAAATTTGAGACTGTCACCTTTTTATCGTTGGCAACCATTTGCTTAATTGCCTGAATCCTGTCTTTTGCCGCCACGATTACACCCCTGTATCTTTTTACATCACATTAGCGCGATTATCGCATAACCGATGTTTACTTTCAAAATAACCTGTTTGAATCACAGATTTTCATCACAGTTTTCACAGAAACAGAGGTGAATCGTGTTGAGTATTTAACGCTCCAGGGCCTCTGCCATTTCCCTCATCAATGTTGCGTCTGCATCCGATAAGTTGATATTCAGTGCCGCGACATTTTCGCGTACCTGTTCCGGTGCAGTAGCCCCACTAAGAATGGAGATTAAATCACTCTGTTTTAATATCCACGCCAGTGCCAGAGTGGGAATTGTGCACTGATAACGAGCACAAAGTGGCTGCCACTGTTCAAGCATATCAATCACTTTCAGCATGTTTTCACGCTGGAACCAGACTTTATTTGCCCGAGCGCCGCCCGGAACGTAATCAACGAGTGATGGTGCCGGTCAACAATCCCTGCTCTAGCGGGGAATAAACCTGAACCACAATGCCATTATCACGACATAGCGGCAGCAGTTCGTTTTCCATTGCCCGGTCGAGGATACTGTATTTCGCCTGAATAATATCCAGTTCACCATATTGCAGATACTCGCGGATATGGTCAGCATCGACGTTAGCAGCGCCTATCGCGCGAATTTTCCCTTCGGCTTTTAACTCATTAAGCACTGCGACAGTTTCAGCTATCGGCGTAAAAAATGGCGGCACCGACTGCCAGTGCATCATGTAGATATCGATGTAATCAATACCCAGACGTTGCAAGCTGGCTTCTACCTCTTGGCGGATAGATTCCGGGGAAAGGTTTTTATACAACTGCCGATCGCCAACTTTGTTGAATAAACTTCCTTTTCGTTCCCAGACAATGCCGCATTTGGTTTCTACTACAACCTGTTCACGGGGCAGTTTTTTTAACGCCTGACCGACGATAACTTCACTATTGCCAAAGTTATATCCTGGCGCAGTATCAATCAGATTAATGCCACAACGATGGGCTTCAAGAATCGTATCAATACATATTTGCCGATCGAGATCGCCATTCCATGCAGGACCGCCGCCAATGGCCCATGTCCCCAACCCCATTCGCGAAAGCGTAATATCCGTTGTGCCTAAAGGTATCTTTTTCATTTGCCTTCATTATCCTTCGTATTCTTCCAGCAATTGTTCGACCAGCTTTCTGTTTTTTACGCCGGTGGTGGCACCGACGCTTAGAACCGAGATAGCCGCCGTTGCATTGGCAAAGCGTGCGCATTCACGCAGATTTTTGCCTTCTAACAGTGCCGCAATAAAACCTGAAGCAAAGTTATCGCCCGCGCCAATGGTGTCGATGGCGGTTATTCCTGCGACCGCCGGCACCTTCATCGTCATGTCACCACGCTTGATAAAGCAGCCGTCTTTACCCGTTTTAATCACCACCGTTTTTACGCCGCACGCAAGAAAGCAGTCAGCAATTTCATCCAGTGTCTCTTTCCCGGTGAGTAATTTTGCTCGGCATAATTAGGAAACAGATAATCGACATAACTCAATGCTTCGCAAATATCATCCAGCGTTTCATTCAACCGCGGTTTGATCATATCGGCACAGATAATCATCTGCCGGGCTTTAGCTTGCGTAAAAATTTCTGTTAGCGCTTTACCATCCAATAGTGGACTGTTGAAAATACTGGCCAGTGATAATAATTTCGCCTGAGAAAACCGCGCAAAATCAACATCGTCAATATTCAATTTCCACAGACTGCCATTACGGTTTGTGACAAACGTCCGCTCGCCATCCTCCGTCACCAGTCCAACGTTAATAGAGGTATATATGCTGACGTCCTGCTTCAGGCTTTGAATATCAATATTCTCTTTGCGGCAATGGTCGAGAATAAACTGCCCTGCGGCATCTTTACCTACACGACTCATTAATGCTGTGCGATGGCCCAGACGAGAAATAATTGTTGCTTCATTTATTGCATCACCCCCGGTGGTCATTGCGATTCTTTCAAGAGGATAAGAGTCCACATCAAAGATATTTTTACTGACCGGTTGCAATGGAATATCAACAATAGCGGCACCTATACAAATAACGTCGAGATTATCCATATCATTATTCCGCTTTGCCATCAGAACCGAACAGTTTAATTTTTTCCAATGCCCGTTCTTTTACAGCTTTACGTACTTCACGTTCTAAATGCAGGAAAGGCTGATCCTGGTTTTCTTTCACTGCTACCATTGCGGCCTGACAGAGCTCCGTATGAATGTTGATTTTCGCGATACCCAACGAAATTGCAGTTTTAATGTCGGCATCACTGATCCCCGATGCACCGTGCAAAACCAGCGGAACAGAAACGGCATCGCGTACGCGTTTGACGACCTCAAAGTTCAATTGTGGCTCTGACGTATAAACCCCATGCTGGTTGCCGATGGCGACAGCCAATGAGTCACAGCCCGTACGTTCAACAAATTCAGCCGCCTGGTCAGGATCGGTATAGTGATAGCCCGCCAGCGCTTCCTCATAAACGGTTTCATTACCGACATGCCCTAATTCCGCCTCTACCGGAATACCCAGCGGATGGAAGAAATCGACAGCCTCTTTGGTTAAACGAATATTTTCTTCGAAATCAAACGCGGAAGCATCACGCATTAATGAATTCATACCATGAGTCCAGGCGTTATGAATAATCTCCATACTCCGACCATGATCCAATGAGTTATTACCGGCACCGTTGCTTTTTGTGCCATTGATACCATCATGTGAGAGAAATCTTCAAATGAGGTGTTGCCGACAAAACCTGTGCCAAAAGAAATAATAACCGGTGATTTCGCTTCTTCGGCTGCGTCGATAACGCCCATCAACATTTCTGCATTCCATACGTTAAAATGGGCAATTGCATAATGTTTATTTGTGGCATCGTTTTCCCAATATCTGATATCTGCGAGCATGTTCTGTTCTCCCGTATTAATTAATCGCTAATTTTAATAACGCCTTTAATAATGTCGCGTTTGTTGTTAACTGACTCTTCAAATGCCTGTTGTACATCCCGATAATCGTAAATATGCGTCACCATCGATTTCACATCGAATCGCCCTGAAGAAATAGCTTCAATCGTGACCGGATAACGATTGGCATAGCGGAATACCATCTGGATAGTGACTTCGCGATTGATTTTGAGGAAATTGATTGCCGAATCGCCCGGTACAGTACCAACAATCATAATTTTACCGCCGCGCATTACCAGATAAGGTGCCTGTTTAATGGTGACCGCAGAACCCGCTGTTTCGAAAACAATATCTGCGCCCATGTCTTCGGTAAATTGCTGACAGCGTGCAATAGTGTCTTCTTTTGCGCCGTTAATAACCACTGTCGCACCAAGTTGTTCCGCCATTATCAGACGTTTTTCCAGCACATCAACGACGGCAATTTCCGTTGCGCCCAGGCATTTGCACGCTTGCAACGTCATCAAACCAATACAACCTGCTCCCAGAATAATTATCTTCTTACCCGGTTTAACATCTGCCAGCATCGCGGCGTGCATCCCGACTGCGGCAGGCTCCACCAGCGCCCCTTCCATCGTGTCCATATTGTCTGGCAGTTTGTAAGTAAAGCTCTCCGGATGACACAGATAGTGCGTTAATGCGCCGCGGTAGTTGGGGTGTGTCGCCATAAAATCAACGTCCGGGCAGATGTTATATTTGCCTTCCAGACAGTAACGACAGTGACCGCAAGGAACGCCAGGTTCGATATTTACCCGATCCCCCGGTTTAAATTTGCGCACGCGGCTTCCCACAGCCACAACCGTCCCGGCGCATTCATGACCCAGGCCAATTTCTTGATTTGGGTCTTTAGGCGGAATAAACGGGCCTGATTCAAAACCATGTACATCTGAACCACAAATACCGACATATTCTACTTTAATCAAAACTTCATCTTCTTTAGGCACTGGTATTTCTGCTGAAATAATTTTCATTGTGCCCGGCACCTGCAATATTGCTTTTGAATTTTTTCATTTTGAATCCACCCGTATTATTTATTGGCTACTGCATCAATACTTAAACTTTCAACGGAGACACCTTTGGTTTCAATTCCAATGGTGGCGATAGCAATTGCGACAATAATTGAAACAGCCCCCAGAAGAATAAAGACTCCCGTTACGCCATAACTACTGAGCAGCACTGCAACGGCATAAGGTGCGGCAATACCACTGATTCGCCCTACCGCATTCGCCAGACCGGAGCCGACGGTAGTTGGCTCTGTCGGCAGATTTCAGGGACATACACTGCCGAGGCATAGCAAACGTACATATAGACGAAAGTAATCAGGAAGAAACCAATCAACGTTATGAGCAACATACTGGTTTGCAGTGAATAGATATATCCGAGCACCGCAATCAGGATTAATAGCCCCACACCCATTGTTTTACGCGGAATTTTATCCATCACCAGCATGGCAATAAAAATACCAAATGGCGCGCCAAACATACTCATGGTATTTAAAACAATCGAGTCTTTTAAATTAATCCCCTGGGTCATGAATATTGTTGGCAACCAGTTAATTAGTGTGTACTGCACAACGTTCATGGCAATCAGCACACAAGAGCCTAATATCACGCGTTTCAGTAATACTCCTGTCAGTAAGGCTGAATACGGCACCGCTTGTGGCGCTTTACCGTCATCAGCAATAACCACAGGCGGCAAAGGTTTACCCGTCTGGCGTATGACGCCTTCTTCTATACTCCGCATGACTTTCTCGGCTTCCTGATACCGTCCGCGCGATTCCAGCCAGCGCGGGGATTCAGGAAAGTAGCGCCAGGCCAGCGCCGTAGCGATAAGCGACAATATTGCAGGGATAAGCAGTTGTACCCGCCAGTTCCACTCTGCACTAATCAGCGGCGTGAGTCCCATCGCTATCAATGAACAGAGCGGATATGACCAGTTGCCAATAAAGGAAACCCGACTTGACCACGTTCCACGATTCTACCGGGCATATATTCGGTGAAACCAGCAAACAGCGTAACCAGTAAAGCTCCCAGCCCAACTCCCATCACAAAACGGCAGGCAATAAGGAAATCCATATTCGGTGAGAAAGCACCGACAACCATCGAGGCAATATGAATGGCCTCATAGAGGATGAACGCATTTCTGCGACCGGTTTTGTCGCCAATGATGCCGCCCACCAGCGCACCGAGAAACATTCCGGCGGTCGTGATTGCTGAGAATGTGGCTGTGGTGGAATTATCTGTCCAGCCCAACGCTTTCAGCTGCGCGAGGATCAAGCCACCAACGGCATTACTCCAGCAGACAAGCAAGCCAAACGCGACGATGGCAAACATTGACGAATGCCAGCGGCAATCCGGTAAGCGATCCAGCCGTGCACCACAATGCGGTTTTGTTATCTGTTCCATGCGATAACGTTCCTTCAGGAGAGTGGTTATTCATCAAAGTCGTAAGTCATGATCACTTTGATTGCGGTTTTATCGACCATCGCATCAAACCCTTCGCGCCATTGCGACAGGCCGATACGATGCGTGATCATCGGTTTGACTTTGATAGCGCCGCTGGCTAATAGCCGGATAGCGTTACGCCATGAGGTGGAGTCATAGGCATATGCCCAATGATGCTTTTATTCCAGGCGGTAATGTCATTAATCGAGAAATCAAGAGGTTTGAAGCCCATTCCAACGCATACCACTTCCCCATTCGGCGGAGCATTTCGATGGCTTGTTTCAGTGCGATATTGGCACCGGAGCATTCAATCACCAGTCCCAGATTATCTTTGCCACAAATTTGCTGGCAGCGCGCCACCACATCTTCGGTAGAACCATTTACTACTGCCGTCGCCCCCAGTTCTTTTGCAACCGGGAAGCGGACCGCCACATCTTCTTGCAGACCAACGACGACGATATTTACCGCCCCCATAATCCGCGCCATTTGTACGGAAAACAGCCCGAGTGGGCCAGTGCCGATGACGACAACATCCTGACCAGGAAGGAATTTCGATTGCTGCGCGATGGATTTATAGGCATTACAGATAGGTCAAGTACGGCTGCGTCCTCATAATCAACACCATCAGGATTTCCCACAACGCATGACGATGAATTTTGAGAATTTCACCAGGAACCAGACAATATTTGGAAAAACCACCGCCCCAGGTATTGTTATCCAGACCAAGGTTTACTTTTTCTGTACAACACAGAAAATCACCCTGTTCACAGGCCGGACAAACGCCGCAAACGTGACCGCTGTTATCCGACACGACGCGTTGCCCCACTTTCCAGTCTTTGACTTTTTCACCAACCTGCGCAATACAACCTGCGAACTCATGGCCGCGGATAGAGTTAAACTCATCAGAACCGCTATCGACATTGTAGTGCTTCATGTCTGCGCCGCAGATTGCCGCGGCTTTAATTTCAATCACTACGTCTTCCGGGCCACAAATGGGTTGTGGGACATCAATCATCTTGTAGCCGCCAAAGGCCTTGCCAAACCGAGCCAGTGCTTTCATTGCGTCATCCTCTGTGTTTTGTTTTGCTTAGATGGCCATCATACTTACCCACATGATTTTTGAGGTCAACATTAAATCTGTAGAACACAGATAACGATCTGCGTTTTACAACTTAGATCACAATTACGCAGAAAATGGCTGGGTCTGTTACAGGTTGGTGGAAGGCGGGACGCAAAAAGAGCAAATTCGAGAGGGATTACCGGCCAATAAGGTCTGAGACTTAAGTTCAGGAGAAGTCATTCAGGCGTGAACGCGACTGCAAGAGATCGGACTGGGACTTAGCCAGGTCGGGTCGAGATAATTGAGACGAGTCGTGGGGTCATTGTTGGCTATCCCCTTCATAGCCGCGGCAAAAAGGGGATGAACCACTTACTTAAACATAGCAATAGGCTTTGCTGAGATACCAAAATCTTCTTTTAACTGCTGTTTGCTCTTCATGACCATCTGACCATTTGTGTCAATTGTCATATGCTGTGCTTCGGTATTATGGCGAGCTTGCCACAGCATCACCAGTTGCAGGCAGTTCGCTTTTTGTTCCTCGGTCAACGCAACGCCATCGGGCCATTTCCCCAGTTCAACGGCGGTCGACAAACGCTGGTATACCTCAGGCGTCATGCTGTTGATAATGTCATCAAGATTCATAATTTTTCCGCTCCTGTGGAATAAGTTGCTGAATCGTTTTTTCAACCGTTGATTTCTTCGCCGTTTTCGCCATCGGTAAAGCGTAAAGAGGCAGAGTTAACACAATAACGTTCGCCCGTTGGCTGCGGCCCGTCAGGGAAGACATGCCCCAGATGGGCATCACAGTTACCGCAACGAATTTCTATGCGCTGCATTCCATGTGACAAGTCTTTGATATAACGAATGGATCTTCACTCACCGGTTCGTAGAAACTGGGCCAACCACAGCCGGAATCGTAATGATCGATGGTTACGGGAGGTCGAAACATGCGGGACAGTCGCTCAAGCATCAATCCACCCGTAACGT
>ENA-OQIG01000670-OQIG01000670.1-human-gut-metagenome-genome-assembly--contig:-NODE-670-length-18473-cov-2.696937_pt1 | contig 18473 bp, 27 predicted proteins | sample MGYA00242576_ERZ504741 | MGnify/ENA primary metagenome ERZ504741 (study PRJEB26092, sample SAMD00036436) | human gut metagenome | host: Homo sapiens | study: EMG produced TPA metagenomics assembly of... | reverse complement strand
ATCTGAAGATGTCTGAACCACGTTTCGTACACCTGCGGGTGCACAGCGACTACTCGATGATCGATGGCCTGGCCAAAACCGCACCGTTGGTAAAAAAGGCGGCGGCGTTGGGTATGCCAGCACTGGCGATCACCGATTTCACCAACCTTTGTGGTCTGGTGAAGTTCTACGGAGCGGGACATGGCGCAGGATTAAGCCTATCGTCGGGCAGATTTTAACGTCCAGTGCGACCTGCTGGGTGATGAGTTAACCCACCTGACGGTACTGGCGGCGAACAATACCGGCTATCAGAATCTGACGTTGCTGATCTCAAAAGCGTATCAGCGCGGGTACGGTGCCGCCGGGCCGATCATCGATCGCGACTGGCTTATCGAATTAAACGAAGGGTTGATCCTTCTTTCCGGCGGACGCATGGGCGACGTCGGACGCAGTCTTTTGCGTGGTAACAGCGCGCTGGTAGATGAGTGTGTCGCGTTTTATGAAGAACACTTCCCGGATCGCTATTTTCTCGAGCTGATCCGCACCGGCAGGCCGGATGAAGAAAGCTATCTGCACGCGGCGGTGGAACTGGCGGAAGCGCGCGGTTTGCCCGTCGTGGCGACCAACGACGTGCGCTTTATCGACAGCAGCGACTTTGACGCACACGAAATCCGCGTCGCGATCCACGACGCTTTACCCTCGACGATCCTAAACGCCCGCGTAACTATTCGCCGCAGCAATATATGCGTAGCGAAGAGGAGATGTGTGAGCTGTTTGCCGACATCCCCGAAGCCCTTGCCAACACCGTTGAGATCGCCAAACGCTGTAACGTAACCGTGCGTCTTGGTGAATACTTCCTGCCGCAGTTCCCGACCGGGGACATGAGCACCGAAGATTATCTGGTCAAGCGTGCAAAAGAGGGCCTGGAAGAGCGTCTGGCCTTTTTATTCCCTGATGAGGAAGAACGTCTTAAGCGCCGCCCGGAATATGACGAACGTCTGGAGACTGAACTTCAGGTTATCAACCAGATGGGCTTCCCGGGCTACTTCCTCATCGTTATGGAATTTATCCAGTGGTCGAAAGATAACGGCGTACCGGTAGGGCCAGGCCGTGGCTCCGGTGCGGGTTCACTGGTGGCCTACGCGCTGAAAATCACCGACCTCGATCCGCTGGAATTTGACCTGCTGTTCGAACGTTTCCTTAACCCGGAACGTGTCTCCATGCCTGACTTCGACGTTGACTTCTGTATGGAGAAACGCGATCAGGTTATCGAGCACGTAGCGGACATGTACGGTCGTGATGCGGTATCGCAGATCATCACCTTCGGTACAATGGCGGCGAAAGCGGTGATCCGCGACGTAGGCCGCGTGCTGGGGCATCCGTACGGCTTTGTCGATCGTATCTCGAAACTGATCCCGCCCGATCCGGGGATGACGCTGGCGAAAGCGTTTGAAGCCGAGCCGCAGCTGCCGGAAATCTACGAAGCGGATGAAGAAGTTAAGGCGCTGATCGACATGGCGCGCAAACTGGAAGGGGTCACCCGTAACGCCGGTAAGCACGCCGGTGGGGTGGTTATCGCGCCGACCAAAATTACCGATTTTGCGCCGCTTTACTGCGATGAAGAGGGCAAACATCCGGTCACCCAGTTTGATAAAAGCGACGTTGAATACGCCGGACTGGTGAAGTTCGACTTCCTTGGTTTGCGTACGCTCACCATCATCAACTGGGCGCTGGAGATGATCAACAAGCGGCGGGCGAAGAATGGCGAGCCGCCGCTGGATATCGCTGCGATCCCGCTGGATGATAAGAAAAGCTTCGACATGCTGCAACGCTCGGAAACCACGGCGGTATTCCAGCTTGAATCGCGCGGCATGAAGGACCTGATCAAGCGTCTACAACCTGACTGCTTCGAAGATATGATCGCCCTAGTGGCACTGTTCCGCCCCGGTCCGTTGCAATCAGGGATGGTGGATAACTTATCGACCGTAAACATGGTCGTGAAGAGATCTCCTATCCGGACGTACAGTGGCAGCATGAAAGCCTGAAACCGGTACTGGAGCCAACCTACGGCATTATCCTGTATCAGGAACAGGTCATGCAGATTGCGCAGGTGCTTTCTGGTTATACCTCGGTGGCGCGGATATGCTGCGTCGTGCGATGGGTAAGAAAAAGCCGGAAGAGATGGCTAAGCAACGTTCTGTATTTGCTGAAGGTGCAGAAAAGAACGGAATCAACGCTGAACTGGCGATGAAAATCTTCGACTGGTGGAGAAATTCGCTGGTTACGGATTTAACAAATCGCACTCTGCGGCCTATGCTTTGGTGTCATATCAAACGTTATGGCTGAAAGCGCACTATCCTGCGGAGTTTATGGCGGCGGTAATGACCGCCGATATGGACAACACCGAGAAGGTGGTGGGTCTGGTGGATGAGTGCTGGCGGATGGGGCTGAAAATCCTGCCACCAGATATAAACTCCGGTCTTTACCATTTCCACGTCAACGACGACGGCGAAATCGTGTATGGTATTGGCGCGATCAAAGGGGTCGGTGAAGGTCCGATTGAGGCCATCATCGAAGCCCGTAATAAAGGCGGCTACTTCCGCGAACTGTTTGATCTCTGCGCCCGTACCGACACCAAAAAGTTGAACCGTCGCGTGCTGGAAAAACTGATCATGTCCGGGGCGTTTGACCGTCTTGGGCCACATCGCGCAGCGCTGATGAACTCGCTGGGCGATGCGTTAAAAGCGGCAGATCAACACGCGAAAGCGGAAGCTATCGGTCAGGCCGATATGTTCGGCGTGCTGGCCGAAGAGCCGGAACAAATTGAACAATCCTACGCCAGCTGCCAACCGTGGCCGGAGCAGGTGGTATTAGATGGGGAACGTGAAACGTTAGGCCTGTACCTGACCGGACACCCTATCAACCAGTATTTAAAAGAGATTGAGCGTTATGTCGGAGGCGTAAGGCTGAAAGACATGCACCCGACAGAACGTGGTAAAGTCATCACGGCTGCGGGGCTCGTTGTTGCCGCGCGGGTTATGGTCACCAAGCGCGGCAATCGTATCGGTATCTGCACGCTGGATGACCGTTCCGGGCGGCTGGAAGTGATGTTGTTTACTGACGCCTGGATAAATACCAGCAATTGCTGGAAAAAGACCGCATACTTATCGTCAGCGGACAGGTCAGCTTTGATGACTTCAGCGGTGGGCTTAAAATGACCGCTCGCGAAGTGATGGATATTGACGAAGCCCGGGAAAAATATGCTCGCGGGCTTGCTATCTCGCTGACGGACAGGCAAATTGATGACCAGCTTTTAAACCGACTCCGTCAGTCTCTGGAACCCCACCGCTCTGGGACAATTCCAGTACATCTCTACTATCAGAGGGCGGATGCACGCGCGCGGTTGCGTTTTGGCGCGACGTGGCGTGTCTCTCCGAGCGATCGTTTATTAAACGATCTCCGTGGCCTCATTGGTTCGGAGCAGGTGGAACTGGAGTTTGACTAATACAGGAATACTATGAGTCTGAATTTCCTTGATTTTGAACAGCCGATTGCAGAGCTGGAAGCGAAAATCGATTCTCTGACTGCGGTTAGCCGTCAGGATGAGAAACTGGATATTAATATCGATGAAGAAGTGCATCGTCTGCGTGAAAAAAGCGTAGAACTGACACGTAAAATCTTCGCCGATCTCGGTGCATGGCAGATTGCGCAACTGGCACGCCATCCACAGCGTCCTTATACCCTGGATTACGTTCGCCTGGCATTTGATGAATTTGACGAACTGGCTGGCGACCGCGCGTATGCAGACGATAAAGCTATCGTCGGTGGTATCGCCCGTCTCGATGGTCGTCCGGTGATGATCATTGGTCATCAAAAAGGTCGTGAAACCAAAGAAAAAATTCGCCGTAACTTTGGTATGCCAGCGCCAGAAGGTTACCGCAAAGCACTGCGTCTGATGCAAATGGCTGAACGCTTTAAGATGCCAATCATCACCTTTATCGACACCCCGGGGCTTATCCGGGCGTGGGCGCAGAAGAGCGCGGTCAGTCTGAAGCCATTGCACGCAACCTGCGTGAAATGTCTCGCCTTAGCGTACCGACTATTTGTACCGTTATCGGTGAAGGTGGTTCTGGCGGCGCGCTGGCGATTGGCGTGGGCGATAAAGTGAATATGCTGCAATACAGCACCTATTCCGTTATCTCGCCGGAAGGTTGTGCGTCCATTCTGTGGAAGAGCGCTGATAAAGCGCCGCTGGCGGCTGAAGCGATGGGTATCATCGCTCCGCGTCTGAAAGAACTAAAACTGATCGACTCCATCATCCCGGAACCGCTGGGTGGTGCTCACCGTAACCCGGAAGCGATGGCGGCATCGTTGAAAGCGCAACTGTTGGCGGATCTGGCCGATCTCGACGTGTTAAGCACTGAAGATTTAAAAAATCGTCGTTATCAGCGCCTGATGAGCTACGGTTACGCGTAATTCGCAAAAGTTCTGAAAAAGGGTCACTTCGGTGGCCCTTTTTATCGCCACGGTTTGAGCAGGCTATGATTAAGGAAGGATTTTCCAGGAGGAACACATGAACATCATTGCCATTATGGGACCGCATGGCGTCTTTTATAAAGATGAGCCATCAAAGAACTGGAGTCGGCGCTGGTGGCGCAAGGCTTTCAGATTATCTGGCCACAAAACAGCGTTGATTTGCTGAAATTTATCGAACATAACCCTCGAATTTGCGGCGTGATTTTTGACTGGGATGAGTACAGTCTCGATTTATGTAGCGATATCAATCAGCTTAATGAATATCTCCCGCTTTATGCCTTCATCAACACCCACTCGACGATGGATGTCAGCGTGCAGGATATGCGGATGGCGCTCTGGTTTTTTGAATATGCGCTGGGGCAGGCGGAAGATATCGCCATTCGTATGCGTCAGTACACCGACGAATATCTTGATAACATTACACCGCCGTTCACGAAAGCCTTGTTTACCTACGTCAAAGAGCGGAAGTACACCTTTTGTACGCCGGGGCATATGGGCGGTACCGCCTATCAAAAAAGCCCGGTTGGCTGTCTGTTTTATGATTTTTTCGGCGGGAATACCCTCAAGGCTGATGTCTCTATTTCGGTTACCGAGCTTGGTTCGTTGCTCGACCACACCGGGCCACACCTGGAAGCGGAAGAGTACATCGCGCGGACTTTTGGCGCGGAACAGAGTTATATCGTTACCAACGGAACATCGACGTCGAACAAAATTGTGGGTATGTACGCCGCGCCATCCGGCAGTACGCTGTTGATCGACCGCAATTGTCATAAATCGCTGGCGCATCTGTTGATGATGAACGATGTAGTGCCAGTCTGGCTGAAACCGACGCGTAATGCGTTGGGGATTCTGGGGGGATCCCGCGCCGTGAATTTACTCGCGACAGCATCGAAGAGAAAGTCGCTGCCACCACGCAGCACAATGGCCGGTTCATGCGGTGATTACCAACTCCACCTATGATGGCTTGCTCTACAACACCGACTGGATCAAACAGACGCTGGATGTCCCGTCGATCCACTTCGATTCCGCCTGGGTGCCGTACACCATTTTCATCCGATCTACCAGGGGAAAAGTGGTATGAGCGGCGAGCGTGTTGCGGGAAAAGTGATCTTCGAAACGCAATCGACCCACAAAATGCTGGCGGCGTTATCGCAGGCTTCGCTGATCCACATTAAAGGCGAGTATGACGAAGAGGCGTTTAACGAAGCTTTATGATGCATACCACCACCTCGCCCAGTTATCCCATTGTTGCTTCGGTTGAGACGGCGGCGGCGATGCTGCGTGGTAATCCGGGCAAACGGCTGATTAACCGTTCGGTGGAGCGGGCGCTGCATTTTCGCAAAGAGGTCCAGCGGTTGCGGGAAGAGTCTGACGGTTGGTTTTTCGATATCTGGCAACCGCCGCAGGTGGATGAAGCCGAATGCTGGCCCGTTGCGCCAGGCGAACAGTGGCACGGCTTTAACGATGCGGATGCCGATCATATGTTTCTCGATCCGGTTAAAGTCACTATTTTGACACCGGGGATGGACGAACAGGGCAATATGAGCGAGGAGGGGATCCCGGCGGCGCTGGTGGCAAAATTCCTCGACGAACGTGGGATCGTAGTAGAGAAAACCGGCCCTTATAACCTGCTGTTTCTCTTTAGTATTGGTATCGATAAAACCAAAGCAATGGGATTATTGCGTGGGTTGACGGAATTTAAACGCTCTTACGATCTCAACCTGCGGATCAAAAATATGCTACCCGATCTCTATGCTGAAGATCCCGATTTCTACCGCAATATGCGTATTCAGGATCTGGCGCAAGGGATCCATAAGCTGATTCGTAAACACGATCTTCCCGGTTTGATGTTGCGGGCATTCGATACTTTGCCGGAAATGATCATGACGCCACATCAGGCATGGCAGAGACAGATTAAAGGTGAAGTAGAAACCATTGCGCTGGAACAACTGGTCGGTAGAGTATCGGCAAATATGATCCTGCCTTATCCACCGGGCGTACCGCTGTTGATGCCTGGAGAAATGCTGACCAAAGAGAGCCGCACAGTACTCGATTTTCTACTGATGCTTTGTTCCGTAGGGCAACATTACCCCGGTTTTGAAACGGATATTCACGGCGCGAAACAGGACGAAGACGGCGTTTACCGCGTACGAGTCCTAAAAATGGCGGGATAACTTGCCAGAGCGGCTTCCGGGCGAGTAACGTGCTGTTAACAAATAAAGGAGACGTTATGCTGGGTTTAAAACAGGTTCACCATATTGCGATTATTGCGACGGATTATGCGGTGAGCAAAGCTTCTACTGCGATATTCTTGGTTTCACGCTGCAAAGCGAAGTCTATCGCGAAGCGCGCGACTCGTGGAAAGGGGATTTGGCGCTTAATGGGCAATATGTGATTGAGCTTTTCTCATTTCCGTTCCCGCCGGAGCGCCCCAGCCGACCGGAAGCTTGCGGCCTGCGTCATCTGGCTTTTAGCGTTGATGATATCGATGCGGCAGTGGCGCACCTTGAAAGCCATAACGTGAAGTGTGAAGCCATCCGTGTCGATCCATACACGCAAAAACGCTTCACGTTCTTTAACGATCCGGACGGGCTGCCGTTGGAACTGTATGAGCAGTAAGGCTTGTCATCGCCGCATTTGCCCGGTAACGTGCCGGGCATTGCTACTGTAAAATCGCACCATCATGACACTCACGCTCAATAGACAACTTCTCACCTCACGCCAGATTCTGGTGGCCTTTAGCGGCGGGCTTGACTCCACCGTTCTGCTGCATCAGTTGGTGCAGTGGCGGACGGAAAATCCGGGCGTCACTCTGCGCGCTATCCATGTGCATCACGGTTTAAGTGCCAATGCCGATACCTGGGTTACGCATTGCGAAAACGTCTGCCAACAGTGGCAGGTGCCGCTGGTGGTCGAGCGCGTGCAACTTGCGCAAGAAGGACTGGGCATTGAGGCCCAGGCGCGGCAGGCGCGTTATCAGGCATTTGCCCGCACCTTGTTGCCCGGTGAAGTGCTGGTCACCGCGCAACATCTCGACGATCAATGTGAAACTTTTCTGCTGGCGCTAAAACGCGGTAGCGGCCCTGCCGGGCTTTCGGCTATGGGGGAAGTCTCGGAGTTTGCCGGAACACGGCTTATCCGACCGTTGCTTGCCCGCACGCGGGGGGAACTGGAGCAGTGGGCATTGGCGCATGGTTTACGCTGGATTGAAGACGAAAGTAATCAGGACGACTCATACGATCGTAACTTTCTGCGCCTGCGCGTAGTGCCGTTATTGCAGCAGCGTTGGCCGCATTTTGCCGAAGCAACGGCCCGCAGTGCCGCACTTTGTGCTGAACAAGAGAGCCTGCTGGATGAACTGCTGGTAGATGATTTAGCGCACTGCCAAACGCCGCAGGGGACGCTGCAGATTGCGCCAATGATGACGATGAGTGATGCCCGTCGCGCGGCGATTATCCGTCGCTGGCTGGCAGGGCAGAATGCACCAATGCCTTCCCGCGACGCGCTGGTGCGCATCTGGCAGGAAGTGGCGCTGGCGCGGGAAGATGCCTCCCCCTGTTTACGCTTGGGCGCGTTTGAAATCCGACGCTATCAGTCGCAACTGTGGTGGATTAAATCCGTCACCGGGCAAAGCGAAAACATTGTGCCGTGGCAGGCATGGCTTCAACCGCTGGAATTACCGGCGGGGCTGGGAAGTGTACAGCTTACTGCGGGAGTCGATATTCGCCCTCCGCGTGCAGACGAAGCGGTCAGCGTGCGTTTCAAAGCGCCAGGATTGCTGCATATTGTCGGTCGCAACGGCGGACGTAAGCTAAAGAAAATCTGGCAAGAGCTGGGCGTGCCGCCGTGGCTACGTGACACCACGCCACTGCTGTTTTATGGCGAAACGCTGATTGCGGCGGCAGGGGTATTTGTGACGCAAGAAGGTGTGGCTGAAGGTGAGAAGGGCGTAAGTTTTGTCTGGCAGAAAACGCTTAGTTAAGTGAAAGCCGGATAAGACGCATCAAACGTCGCATCCGGCGAAGTCAATCAGGATTCGCTTACCACCACCGTACCGATTTCCGGGTGGCTAAAGCTGGTAATTTTATCCAGACGCAGCTCGCGGGTTTCGCCAGCGGCCTCGACGACCAGATACTCCACATTTTTGCGGGAGACTAAATCACTGGCTTTTGCCTGCAATTTTTCGCCATCTTTCAGCTCAAGTGTCAGCATTAAATGATGCTGGCAGGCGAGCTCAAGATTATCGTAATCATCACAATTGATTGGTTGATACGTATCATTCATTGACATAATCGCTCACCAGTAAGTTTGCCGCAGCGTATGCTGCTTTTTCCCTGACAGCCTCAGAAAGGGCGTCGTCGGCAGCCATTTCATTCAGCACTTTCAAAACGCAGCCCAGCGCGTCCGGAACGTATCCTAAGTCTCCGCTGGCGATTTCCGCGTACCGCTTGCGTATTAACTCACAATATTTTTCCACATGCCCTCCTGTCAGCACTCTGACTTAACCGTGGATGCAAGTCTAAGCCTACGAAGATAAACTCTGTTTCGCAAGGTGACTATACCACACTCATTTCTGCAATATCAGCGCCGCAACTGCACGTATTCCGTTACAATGGCCTCCTGATTCGAAAGGAGTTTTCTTATGGCGCTTAAAGCGACAATTTATAAAGCGACGGTTAATGTGGCCGATCTCGACCGTAACCAGTTTCTCGATGCCTCTCTGACGCTGGCGCGCCACCCTTCAGAAACCCAGGAGCGTATGATGCTGCGCTTGCTGGCGTGGTTGAAATATGCTGATGAACGTCTGCAATTTACCCGTGGTTTGTGTGCCGATGATGAGCCGGAAGCGTGGCTGCGTAACGATCACCTGGGCATTGATTTGTGGATTGAGCTGGGGCTGCCGGATGAGCGGCGGATTAAGAAAGCCTGCACCCAGGCCGCAAAAGTGGCGCTGTTTACCTATAATAGCCGGGCGGCGCAAATCTGGTGGCAGCAAAATCAGAGCAAATTTGTGCAGTTTGCCAATCTTTCCGTCTGGTATCTGGACGATGAACAACTGGCGAAAGTAAGCGCCTTTGCCGATCGTACATGACGCTGCAGGCAACGATTCAGGATGGCGTGATCTGGTTATCGGATGATAAGAATAATCTGGAAGTGAACTTAACCGCCTGGCAACAACCTTCATGATTGTGATTTCCCGACATGTTGCTATTCCCGATGGTGAGCTTGAGATCACCGCCATTCGTGCGCAGGGCGCGGGCGGGCAGCATGTTAATAAGACCTCAACGGCTATTCATCTGCGTTTTGACATTCGGGCGTCCAGCCTGCCAGAGTATTACAAAGAGCGTCTGCTCGCCGCCAGCCATCATTTGATCAGCAGTGATGGCGTGATTGTCATTAAGGCACAGGAATACCGCAGTCAGGAACTGAACCGCGAAGCGGCGCTGGCCCGGCTGGTGGCAGTGATTAAAGATTTAACAACAGAACAAAAAGCCCGACGACCCACGCGGCCCACCCGTGCATCGAAAGAGCGCAGGCTGGCATCGAAAGCACAAAAATCAAGCGTGAAGGCGATGCGCGGCAAAGTACGCAGCGGTCGGGAATAAAAAGAAGGAATGGATGGTGAAAAAAGCGATAGTGACAGCGATGGCTGTAATCAGCCTCTTTACTCTGATGGGATGTAATAATCGGGCCGAAGTCGATACGCTTTCTCCGGCGCAGGCTGCCGAACTAAAACCGATGCCGCAAAGTTGGCGCGGCGTGCTGCCGTGTGCCGATTGCGAAGGGATCGAAACCTCTCTGTTCCTCGAAAAAGACGGAACATGGGTGATGAATGAGCGTTATCTCGGTGCTCGTGAAGAACTTCCTCCTTCGCTTCCTACGGTACATGGGCGCGAACCGCTGACAAGCTGGTATTAACCGACAGCAAAGGTGAAAAGTCATATTATCGGGCGAAAGGCGATGCGCTGGAGATGCTCGATCGTGAAGGCAATCCAATTGAATCGCAGTTCAACTATACGCTGGAACCGGCACAATCCAGTTTACCTATGACGCCGATGACCCTGCGAGGCATGTATTTTTATATGGCTGATGCGGCGACCTTCACTGATTGCGCGACCGGAAAACGTTTCATGGTAGCGAATAACGCAGAGCTGGAGCGTAGCTACCTGGCTGCGCGCGGTCACAGTGAAAAACCGGTGTTACTGTCAGTAGAAGGTCACTTTACGCTTGAGGCTAATCCGGATACTGGTGCGCCAACCAAAGTATTAGCGCCCGATACGGCGGGTAAATTTTACCCGAATAAGGATTGTAGTAGTTTGGGGCAGTAACCCGTCTTGAGACAGAAACAAACGCAAAATTGCCTGATGCGCTGCGCTTATCAGGCCTACAGCATATAATGCAACATTTTGAATTAGCACGATTTTGTAGGCCGGATAAGGCGTTTACGCCGCATCCGGCATTTTGTGCACGAGGCTGGCTTTATCACTGAGTCAGCCCAACAAAGCGACCCGCCTTGATATAAATCCCAGGCTTCAGGTGCCCAACATACTGTAACTGCGTTTCTGGCTTAAATGCAGAGACATCGCCAGTACGCATATGCATCAGATCGGCAGGGCTAATCCAGCCCGATTGCGCCAGCGTAAGCGGATGCCCGGCTTTGGCAAATGCATCAGTGACAAACTCCGAACAAAACCACGACTTTTTGTCTCCTTCGCCCACACTGCTTAACTGCGCTTTCGCCAGGCCGCTGACGCACTGTTGGCGAAAATCTGCGGAAAAAGGATTCAGTGAGCACATCTGGCGGGTCACCATAAATGGAATGAACTCGACAATGCCGCGATAGTTATACCCGCTATCTTTGATTTTGTTGCGAACGCGGTGATTTCTGTGGCTTGTTGCGGGGTAAGATCCGGGACTCGTAAGACGAAAAGCTTATCGCTATGCTTCATCGCTTTTTTAAGGGAAACAATCTGGACGCCAGCGCCTGTCGCTTCTGCAACGTTATTTTCACCCAGATAGATTGCAACGTGACTCACAGAGGAAGTGCTGAAGACGCGGATTCCAAATGAGGTTACCCCAAGGCTTGAGGAGAACAGCAAATCGCCGGGTTTGAGATCAGGTGCCGTTATTTCTTTTATTGATTGTTCGGTGAAAGAGCTTTGATGCTGGAATTTGACAGCCCATGTTTTTGCCTCGGCATCTACTGCTGTGCTGATGGGTCTGGCTGGCTGATATCAACGGTACAAGCCGAAAGTAAAAGAAAGCTGGGGAGAAGCAAGCGGCAGTACGCCTTTGGTTTATCCATTTTATACAATCCATGTAAAAAAGGGCCCTGAAATTCAGGACCTTTCTGGCATCAGCCTTTAATCTGTTTCACCAGATATTCGACGATGTCACCAGTCTTAATTAACTGTTTCTCGCCGTTGCGACGATATTTATATTCGATATCGTCGTTGTCGAGGTTACGGTCGCCCAGCACAATAGTGTGCGGAATACCGATCAGTTCCATATCAGCAAACATCACGCCCGGACGCTCTTTGCGGTCATCCAGCAGCACTTCGATACCTTGTGCACGCAGTTCGCTGTACAGTTTCTCAGCAAGCTCTTGTACGCGGAAGGATTTGTGCATGTTCATCGGCAGAATCGCCACCTGGAACGGCGCGATAGCGTCAGGCCATACGATGCCTCGTTCGTCGTAGTTCTGCTCAATCGCCGCAGCTACCACACGCGTTACCCCGATACCGTAGCAACCCATCGTCAGGATTTGGTTACGGCCATCTTCACCCTGTACGGAGGCTTTCAGTGCTTCGGAGTACTTGGTACCCAGCTGGAAGATGTGACCAACTTCGATACCACGTTTGATCAGCAGCGTACCCTGGCCATCCGGGCTTGGATCGCCAGCCACCACGTTACGGATATCTGCAACTTCCGGGGTAGCGACATCGCGATCCCAGTTGATGCCGAAGTAGTGTTTACCATCGATGTTAGCACCAGCAGCGAAATCACTCATCGCCGCAACGGTACGGTCAATCACCACCGGAATCGGCATGTTTACCGGACCCAGTGAACCCGGACCGGCTTTAACCACGGCACGAATTTCTTCTTCGGTCGCGAAAGTCAGCGGGCTTGCAACCTGCGGCAGTTTTTCTGCTTTAACTTCGTTCAGCTCGTGATCACCGCGCACCAGCAGCGCAACCAGCGGGAAGCTGCTGCCTTCAACCGCTTTAACCAGCAGAGTCTTAACCGTTTTCTCAATCGGCAGATTGAACTGTTCAACCAGTTCCGCGATGGTTTTCGCGTTCGGCGTATCAACCAGCGTCATTTCCTGGGTAGCAGCAGCGCGCGGTTCTTTCGGCGCGATAGCTTCTGCCAGTTCAATGTTCGCTGCATAGTCAGAGGTGTCGGAGAAGACCACATCGTCTTCACCGCTCTGCGCCAGCACCTGGAATTCGTGAGAGGCGCTGCCGCCGATAGAACCGGTGTCGGCTTGTACGGCGCGGAAATCCAGCCCCATGCGGCTGAAGATTTTGCTGTAGGCCGCATACATTGCATCGTAGGTTTCCTGCAGGGATTCCTGAGAAGTATGGAAAGAGTAAGCATCTTTCATCAGGAATTCGCGGGAACGCATGACGCCGAAACGCGGACGCACTTCGTCGCGGAACTTGGTCTGGATCTGATAGAAGTTCAGCGGCAGCTGTTTGTAAGAGCTAAGCTCGTTACGAATCAGGTCAGTGATAACTTCTTCATGAGTTGGGCCGAGTACGAACGGACGCTCGCCACGGTCAACAAAACGCAGCAGTTCCGGACCGTACTGTTCCCAACGACCACTCTCTTGCCACAAATCGGCTGGCTGAACCACCGGCATCGACACCTCGATCGCACCGGCGTTGTTCATCTCTTCACGCACGATGTTTTCGACTTTTTTCAGAACGCGCACGCCGGTCGGCAGCCAGGTATATAACCCGGAGGCCAGCTTGCGGATCATCCCGGCGCGCAGCATCAGCTGATGGCTGATCACCTCGGCGTCGGCAGGTGTCTCCTTGAGAGTGGAGAGCAGGTATTGGCTAGTACGCATGTTGTTACGGTTCCAGTTGGAAGGTAGAACAGGCTCAAGGCGAGCCTGGGACAAAAAAAGTGATTTAGTTTACCAGTGCAAAAGAAATGTCAAAAGAGAAGGGCGTGAATTTAACGCGGTTCCAGCGCAAAGACTTCAAAACCTGCGTCGGTGACGCGCCAGCGAACGTTAAAATCATGTAGCCAGACGGCATAGGTTTTGCCCGTTTCCTCACCTTTACGATAGGCCGGGCGCGGGTCCTGCGCCAGTACTTCGCGGATAAACAGCGTTAACTGCGGATAACGCTTCTCCAGCGTCAAAAGCTGCTTTCGACCTCTGCGGTAAAACTCACCGCCATTTCTGCCGCTGGCGCACTTTGCGCATAGCTGGCACTGGCATCGGGAAGCGATTCGGCAAGGAGATACGGTTTGATATCCACTACCGGCGTACCATCGACCAGATCCAGACTGCCGAGCTTCAGAATCACGCTGTCTTTATGGCAAACAACCTCTTTCAGCTCTACCAGCGACATACCAATTGGGTTAGGGCGGAAAGTAGAGCGCGTAGCGAAAACACCCATTCTGGCATTACCGCCAAGACGAGGCGGACGCACAGTCGGACGCCAGCCGCCTTCCATCGTTTGATGAAAGACGAAAAGTATCCATAAATGGCTGAACGCTTCCAGGCCGCGAACGGCGTCGGCCTGGTTGTAGGGAGCCATGAGATGCAGTTCGCCGTTGGCGCTTTTTACCAGACCTGGCTGGCGCGGAACGGCGAATTTTTCTTTATAGGGCGAGCGAATAACGCCTATTTGCTCGAACTGGAAACTGCTCATTTCGCCGTAATGTTAAGCGCAGAGCCGATACATACAGCCTGACGATAGCAGCCTGGCGTACCGCTGGTAACTTCGCAGCTATGCAGTAATACCGCATTGGCTTTCATTTTCGAGGCGTTGATTTGCATCCGCTTACGTGCGGTTGGAATGCTCGGCGGAGAGTCCTGATTAGAGGCCTGGCAAGAGTCGCCACTGACTTCACCGAGATCGCGGAACGGTTTGCCGACTAATTCTTCTGCATTGGTATAAATTCGGACCGGCGTGGCGCGCGGCGCTTTCGGTTTTGCAGGCTCCGCTTTCGGCTGGGGTGCAGTGCTTTGAACGGGTTCGACAGGGGATCTGCTTAACATGGAACAGCCGCTTAGCATGAGTGCTACTAAACAGATCGGTAAAGCACGCATAGTATTTCCTCAATGTATGATCAAAACGTCAATATTGAATCAGGAGCTTGTAAAAATGACAAGACGGGCAAGCGCCCGTCCTGAATGATATTACAAATTGTGGAAACAGCCTAAAAATTACCAGCCTTTAACAGCGCCGCCGTTAAACACTTTGTTTGCTGCTTCGTAAACTTCATCAGACTGATAAGCCTGGACGAATTTCTTCACGTTCTCGGCGTCTTTGTTATCTTCACGCGTTACGATCAGGTTTACGTACGGGGAGTCTTTATCTTCGACAAAGATACCGTCTTTCGCTGGAGTCAGGCCAATCTGGCTGGCATAGGTGGTATTGATAACTGCCAGAGCGATTTGCGCGTCGTCCAGAGATCGAGGCAGCTGCGGTGCTTCCAGCTCAACAATTTTCAGATTTTTTGGGTTCTCAACAACATCAAGAACGGTCGGCAGCAGGCCAACGCCATCTTTCAGTTTGATCAAGCCCACTTTTTGCAGCAGCAGCAGTGAACGACCAAGATTAGTTGGATCGTTTGGCACGGCAACCTGCGAACCATCCTGCAGTTCATCCAGTGATTTGATTTTCTTGGAGTAACCAGCAATCGGATAAACAAAAGTGTTGCCTACTGCGACCAGTTTGTAGCCACGATCTTTCAGTTGCTGATCAAGGTACGGTTTATGCTGGAAGGCGTTGGCGTCGATATCGCCTTTGCTCAATGCTTCGTTTGGCAGAACATAGTCGTTGAAGGTTACCAGCTCAACGTCCAGGCCATATTTGTCTTTCGCAACTTTCTGCGCGACTTCTGCTACCTGCTGTTCGGCACCAACAATCACGCCGACTTTAATGTGGTTTGGATCTTTTTCATCCTGACCGCAGCCTACCAGTGCCAGTGATCCAATCAGGCTCCCACTGCCGCAAAGGTTTTGAATTTGAACGCCATACCTTATTCCTTCTTCAATTATTTATGTTGTGTTGAACGTTACTTGCGAGTGACAGCCCGGACGATGCGGTCGCCTGCGAACTGAATTAAATAAACCAGAATGACCAGCAATACCAGTACCGTATTCATCACCGTCGCGTTATAGCCGATGTAGCCATACTGATAGCCAATCTGACCTAAACCACCGGCACCGACTGCACCACCCATCGCGGAATAACCGACCAGGGTAATCAGGGTGATAGTTGCCGCATTCACCAGACCCGGCAACGCTTCCGGTAACAGCACTTTACGGACGATCTGCATTGGCGTGGCACCCATTGCGCGGGAAGCTTCAATTAACCCGGTTGGGATCTCCAGAAGAGCGTTCTCGACCATACGGGCAATAAACGGCGCTGCGCCAACGGTTAACGGAACAATCGCTGCCTGCAAACCAATCGATGTACCGACAATAACTCGGGTAAACGGAATCATCCATACCAGCAAGATAATGAACGGGATGGAACGGAAAATGTTCACAATTGCAGAAACGGTACGATACAGCTTCGCGTTAGCAATAATTTGCCCCGGACGCGTGACATAAAGCAGAACGCCAACCGGCAGACCAATCACAAAGCCAAAAAAACCGGATACGAAGGTCATTGCCAGCGTTTCCCATACGCCACGAACCAGCAGCCACATCATCGGCTCAGACATAACCCAGTACCTCTACTTTTACATGGTGTTCCTGCAGCCAGGCAATGGCGGCTTGCGTATCTTGTTGTGTGCCGTGCATTTCGGTCAGCATGATGCCGAACTTAACGCCACCGGCGTAATCCATCTGCGCGCTAATAATGTTGTTGTTGACTTTGAAACGACGCGCGGTTTCAGAAAGCAGTGGGGCATCGACCGATCGACCGGTAAACTCCAGACGCAGCATCGGCACGCAGTCAGTAAATGGCTCCGCTTGCAGACGTTCCTGGTAATCTTCCGGGATATCCAGATGCAGGGTCGACTGAATAAACTTCTGCGCCAGCGGCGTTTTCGGATGCGAGAACACTTCACTTACCGTGTCCTGCTCGATCAGTTCGCCATTGCTGATGACCGCCACGCAATCACAAATGCGCTTCACAACGTCCATTTCGTGAGTGATCAACAGAATCGTCAAACCCAGACGGCGGTTGATGTCTTTCAGCAGTTCGAGAATAGAACGTGTCGTTGCCGGGTCCAGCGCGCTGGTGGCTTCATCACACAGCAATACTTTGGGATTGCTGGCTAATGCACGGGCAATCGCCACACGTTGTTTCTGCCCACCGGAAAGATTCGACGGGTAGCTATCATGCTTATCGCCAAGACCAACCAATGACAGCAATTCCGTCACGCGACGTTTGATCTCGTCTTTCGGTGTGTTGTCCAGCTCCAGCGGCAGAGCACGTTGCCAAAAACAGTACGCGAAGAGAGCAGGTTAAAATGCTGGAAAATCATACCAATCTGGCGGCGAGCTTTGGTCAACTCGGATTCTGACAGCGTGGTCAGTTCCTGGCCATCGACCAGCACGCTACCCTCGGTTGGGCGCTCCAGCAGGTTTACACAACGTATAAGCGTACTCTTACCCGCGCCTGAGGCACCGATAACGCCATAAATTTGTCCAGCTGGCACATGCAGGCTGACGTTGTTCAACGCCTGGATGGTGCGGGTGCCCTGGTGGAACACTTTGGTGATATTCGAAAGTTTTATCATTGATTATTTATTATCGTCATTAAGTTAGTCGTGGCATCTCGAATGCCTGAAACGGGCAACGCGTCAATGAAATGGATGTTAAGGCATCCAGACGTCTAAATCAATCAGGTTTATGCGAAGAGCACTTTCTTGCAGGTCGAAACATGCGATACTAGCGTCACATGCCTTATTAAGGAGCTATAAAAGGTGGCGAAGAGCGTACCCGCAATTTTTCTTGACCGTGATGGCACCATTAATGTCGATCACGGCTATGTCCATGAGATCGACAACTTTGAATTTATCGACGGTGTTATTGACGCCATGCGCGAGCTAAAAAAAATGGGCTTTGCGCTGGTGGTAGTAACCAACCAGTCTGGCATTGCTCGCGGTAAATTTACCGAAGCACAGTTTGAAACGCTGACCGAGTGGATGGACTGGTCGCTGGCGGACCGAGATGTCGATCTGGATGGTATCTATTATTGCCCGCATCATCCGCAGGGTAGTGTTGAAGAGTTTCGCCAGGTCTGCGATTGCCGCAAACCACATCCGGGGATGCTTTTGTCAGCACGCGATTATTTGCATATTGATATGGCCGCTTCTTATATGGTGGGCGATAAATTAGAAGATATGCAGGCAGCGGTTGCGGCGAACGTGGGAACAAAAGTGCTGGTGCGTACGGGTAAACCTATTACACCTGAAGCAGAAAACGCGGCAGATTGGGTGTTAAATAGCCTGGCAGACCTGCCGCAAGCGATAAAAAAGCAGCAAAAACCGGCATAATGATTAAAAGATGAGCGATTGAAATAAAAATGCATTTTTCCACTTGTCTTCCTGAGACGACTCCCTATAATGCGCCTCCATCGACACGGCGGATGTGAATCACTTCACACAAACAGCCGGTTCGGTTGAAGAGAAAAATCCTGAAATTCAGGGTTGACTCTGAAAGAGGAAAGCGTAATATACGCCACCTCGCGACAGTGAGCTGAAAGCCGCGTCGCAACTGCTCTTTAACAATTTATCAGACAATCTGTGTGGGCACT
>ENA-OQIG01000669-OQIG01000669.1-human-gut-metagenome-genome-assembly--contig:-NODE-669-length-18477-cov-2.289046_pt1 | contig 18477 bp, 26 predicted proteins | sample MGYA00242576_ERZ504741 | MGnify/ENA primary metagenome ERZ504741 (study PRJEB26092, sample SAMD00036436) | human gut metagenome | host: Homo sapiens | study: EMG produced TPA metagenomics assembly of... | reverse complement strand
TGAGGCAGCACCTGGCACGCCTGGGACGGAAGTCGCTGTCGTTCTCAAAATCGGTGGAGCTGCATGACAAAGTCATCGGGCATTATCTGAACATAAAACACTATCAATAAGTTGGAGTCATTACCGAATAACGTATAGAAAATTAAAAGTATAATTTTTATTTTGTATGTATTATCTTCGATACATTCACCAGACTTATTATCATTTCAGAGGAATTATTTGATTAAGGTTTTACTTAAGGCGTAACAAATGATATTTATCGGCTAACTGAACTTCTCCTTTAGGATGTTTTCACTCCCCGAAATGGGGATAAAAGGCAAATAAAATAACTAAAGGATTTATTCAATGAAAAGCAAAGTACTGGCACTTTTAATTCCTGCCCTGCTCGCCGCAGGTGCTGCACATGCAGCCGAAGTTTATAATAAAGACGGCAACAAATTAGATCTGTATGGCAAAGTTGATGGCCTGCATTATTTTTCTGATAATTCGGCGAAAGATGGCGACCAGAGCTATGCGCGTCTGGGTTTTAAAGGCGAAACCCAAATTAACGATCAACTCACTGGCTACGGTCAATGGGAATACAATATTCAGGCAAACAACACTGAATCTTCAAAAAACCAGTCATGGACCCGTCTGGCATTTGCCGGGCTGAAATTTGCAGATTACGGTTCTTTCGATTACGGACGTAATTATGGCGTAATGTACGACATCGAAGGCTGGACCGATATGCTGCCTGAATTTGGCGGTGACTCTTATACCAATGCAGACAACTTTATAACTGGTCGAGCCAATGGCGTCGCGACTTATCGTAATACTGATTTCTTCGGTCTGGTAAATGGTCTGAACTTCGCGGTGCAGTATCAAGGTAACAACGAAGGAGCCAGTAATGGTCAGGAAGGCACCAACAACGGACGTGATGTTCGCCATGAAAACGGTGACGGCTGGGGTCTTTCCACAACATATGATTTAGGCATGGGCTTTAGCGCTGGTGCGGCATACACCTCTTCTGACCGCACCAATGATCAGGTTAACCATACTGCGGCGGGTGGTGATAAAGCAGACGCGTGGACTGCTGGGCTAAAATACGATGCTAACAATATTTACCTGGCAACCATGTATTCAGAAACGCGTAATATGACCCCGTTTGGCGACAGCGATTATGCTGTTGCAAACAAAACCCAGAACTTTGAAGTCACTGCACAGTACCAGTTTGATTTTGGTCTGCGTCCGGCAGTCTCTTTCCTGATGTCTAAAGGCCGTGACCTGCACGCTGCCGGTGGTGCAGACAACCCGGCAGGTGTTGATGATAAAGATCTGGTTAAATACGCCGATGTTGGCGCGACTTACTATTTCAATAAAAACATGTCCACTTATGTTGACTATAAAATCAACCTGTTGGATGAAGATGACAGTTTCTACGCTGCCATCGGCATCTCTACCGATGATATTGTTCGCTTTAGGTCTGGTTTATCAGTTCTAAATCCTCCTGCCCGCTGTTTTGGCGGGCTTTTTCTGCCTATTCATCCTCCTTTGATCTAAATTAAAAATGTGAACTCCTTCATTACACAAAAAGTGTCATCTGGCGTTACACTTTATGCGGATACTAAAACAGGAGGTTTTATGAACAGAACGATTCTTGTCCCTATCGATATTTCCGATTCAGAATTAACTCAACGCGTGATTAGCCACGTTGAGGCAGAGGCAAAGATTGATGATGCAGAGGTTCATTTCCTGACGGTAATACCTTCACTGCCCTACTATGCCTCTCTGGGTTTAGCGTATTCCGCAGAATTACCGGCAATGGATGACCTGAAAGCGGAAGCCAAATCGCAACTGGAAGAGATCATTAAAAAATTTAAACTGCCAACCGACAGAGTGCATGTCCATGTTGAGGAAGGCTCGCCCAAAGACCGCATTCTGGAATTGGCGAAGAAGATCCCCGCTCATATGATCATCATTGCTTCCCATCGACCGGATATCACCACTTATCTGCTCGGTTCCAACGCCGCAGCTGTAGTGCGTCACGCAGAGTGCTCCGTGCTGGTTGTGCGCTGACACTAACGCCCGCACATTGCTGCGGGCTTTTTGATTCATTTCGCAAATGTGCTGACATTTTCCCCTCTAATCCGTACCATACACGCCACAGTTTTTATATCAGATTTCTTATGCTGGGCGTTCCGGCATGACGCATACTCTTCTGATGCCATATAACGAATTGAGTCGCTTTTAAATGTCGCAAAATCAAGAAATTAGTAAGAAAGAACAATACAACCTGAACAAATTACAAAAACGTCTGCGTCGTAACGTGGGCGAAGCCATTGCTGACTTCAATATGATTGAAGAAGGCGATCGCATCATGGTTTGCCTCTCAGGGGGTAAAGACAGCTATACCATGCTGGAGATTCTGCGCAATTTGCAGCAAAGCGCGCCAATCAATTTTTCGCTGGTGGCTGTTAACCTCGATCAAAAGCAACCGGGCTTCCCGGAACACGTTCTGCCCGAGTATCTTGAAAAGCTGGGCGTTGAGTACAAGATTGTCGAAGAGAACACTTACGGTATCGTGAAAGAGAAGATTCCAGAGGGCAAAACCACTTGCTCACTGTGTTCTCGCCTTCGTCGCGGTATCCTTTATCGTACCGCAACGGAACTGGGGGCGACGAAGATCGCGTTGGGTCACCATCGTGACGATATCCTGCAAACGTTGTTCTTAAATATGTTCTACGGCGGCAAGATGAAAGGTATGCCTCCGAACTGATGAGCGATGATGGCAAACATATCGTTATTCGTCCGCTGGCCTACTGCCGCGAGAAAGATATTCAGCGATTTGCCGATGCAAAAGCGTTCCCGATTATTCCGTGCAACCTGTGCGGTTCACAGCCTAACCTGCAACGTCAGGTGATTGCTGACATGTTGCGTGACTGGGATAAACGTTATCCAGGGCGTATCGAGACGATGTTCAGCGCGATGCAGAATGTAGTGCCGTCGCATCTGTGCGATACCAACCTGTTCGATTTTAAAGGCATTACCCACGGTTCTGAAGTGGTTAACGGGGGTGATCTGGCGTTGATTCGCGAAGAGATCCCACTACAACCGGCGGCTGGCAACCAGAAGAAGATGAAAATCAGTTGGATGAGTTACGACTGAATGTGGTTGAAGTGAAATAACCAGGATAGCGCCCGATGCGCAAGCGTATCGGGCTACTCTTATGGAGGCCGGATAAGACGCGGCCAGCGTCGCATCCGGCAATCCCGAATAAGATGTTTACTCTTGCACCCGGCAATTCAACATTTCATTATTTTAATAACCGCACCCGGCACGTTTTTCCTTTAATCTTCCCGCCCTGTAACTGTTTCCATGCTTTATGAGCAACAGCCTGACGGACCGCGACATAGACATGCGCCGGATGCACGGCGATTTTGCCAATATCTGCGCCATCAAGCCCGATATCTCCTGTCAGTGCACCTAATACATCACCCGGGCGCATTTTGGCTTTTTTCCCGCCATCGATACACAACGTTGCCATTTCTGCTTCCAGCGGCACAATGGAACTATTAGCTGGCGGCGTTTGCCAGTTAAGTTTTATCTGCAACATGTCAGAAATGATATTGGCCCGCTGTGCTTCTTCCGGAGCACAGAAACTGATCGCCAGACCGCTATTTCCTGCACGAGCTGTACGACCGATGCGATGTACATGAACTTCAGGTCCCACGCCAGCTCAAAGTTCACCACCAGCTCAAGCGATTTAATATCCAGACCACGCGCAGCAACATCAGTAGCAACCAGTACACGGGCGCTACCGTTAGCAAAACGTACCAGAGTCTGATCGCGATCGCGTTGCTCCAGATCGCCGTGTAACGACAATGCACTTTGCCCTACTTCATTCAGCGCGTCGCAGACAGCCTGGCAATCTTTTTTGGTATTGCAAAACACCACGCAAGAGGATGGCTGATGCAAGCTTAATAACCGTTGCAACAGAGGAATTTTGCCTTTGCTGGATGTCTCATAAAATTGTTGTTCAATGGGTGGCAAAGCATCTGTTGAGTCAATTTCAATCGCCAAAGGATCGCGTTGCACTCGTCCGCTGATTGCGGCGATGGCTTCCGGCCAGGTTGCCGAAAACAGAAGCGTCTGTCGAGATGCAGGCGCAAAACGGATGACATCATCAATGGCATCGCTAAATCCCATATCCAGCATGCGGTCGGCCTCATCCATCACCAAAGTATTCAGCGCATCCAGTGATACCGTGCCTTTTTGCAAGTGATCCAGCAAACGACCCGGCGTTGCCACGATAATATGCGGCGCATGTTGCAACGAATCACGCTGCATACCGAACGGTTGACCACCGCACAACGTCAAAATTTTGGTATTTGGCAGAAAACGCGCCAGCCGACGCAATTCACCTGCCACCTGATCCGCCAGTTCACGCGTAGGACACAGCACTAAAGCCTGGATTTGAAATAGCGACGCATCAATTTGCTGTAACAAGCCGAGGCCAAAAGCCGCCGTTTTGCCGCTGCCGGTTTTCGCCTGCACGCGAACATCTTTTCCGGCAAGGATCGCCGGAAGCGCGGCGGCCTGCACCGGCGTCATGGTTAAATAACCCAACTCATTAAGGTTCGTGAGTTGGGCGGGAGGCAAAATATTCAGGGTAGAAAAAGCGGTCACAATCTATTCTCGTGGTCATCGACGCAAAGTTAGCAGGCGCGTATCCTCGCAGATCTACGCTCACGATGCGACAATTTAATCGGTTCTTCATCGGGTGGTGGGTCAGGCATGGGTTGCGGGCGAGGGATCGGATCGGGCACTGGAACAGGATCGCCAGGAATCGGTTCAGGGACAGGAATTTGCAAATAAATAAGTGTCGTCATATTTCCCTCCGGTCATTGGGTGGACTCTTAAAGGGTAGACGCTGATAAATAACAGGCAAAAAAAAGCCGACTCATCAAAGTCGGCGTCGTACGAATCAATTGTGCTATGCAGTAATTCAAAAAAGGAAGTAAGACAATATGGAGCGCAACGCCCATCGCTTGACGTTGCATTCACCTGCAAGAGAGATATTGCCCTGAATGTAGAGAGTTTATTGACTTCGCTCAAACTTTGCGGCGTTTTTGTATACAGACAGCCGGAAAATTGCTTTTGTTACAACCATTTACTACGATGCAACCATAAAGCAACACCACCAATAAGAACAACTAACAGAATACAAAAAATTGAAAATCCGAATTGCCACCCGCCGCCAGGGATCCCACCAAGGTTGACGCCAAATAACCCTGTCAGAAAGGTACTGGGTAAAAAGACCATTGCCATCAATGACATTGTATAGGTACGACGAGCTAAATTTTCCTGCATCACCTGAGCGATTTCATCCGCCATCACACCAGTCCGTGCTATACAGGCGTCGATTTCGTCAAGGCCGCGCCCAAGGCGATCGGCAATATCCTGCATCCGACGGCGTTGGTCATCGCTCATCCACGGCAAACGTTCACTGGCAAGACGAGCATAGACATCACGTTGCGGTGCCATATAGCGACGCATCACAATTAATTGTTTGCGCAGCAGAGCCAGGAATCCACGCGGCGGAATTTGCTGATCAAGGAGATTATCTTCAAGGTCGATAATTTTATCGTGCAGCTGCTCGATAATTCGCTGGAATGATCGGTCAACGCATCGCACACATCCACCAGCCACCCCCCGCAATCGGTCGGACCCGTGCCCTCTTCCAGATCGCTCACCACATCGTCCAGCGCCAGCACTTTGCGTTGTCGGGTCGAAACAATTAACCGCCCGTCCATATATACACGCATGGCGACCAGTTGATCGGGGCGTTCATCGGTGCTGCCGTTTATACAGCGCAATGTAATCAGCGTGCCTTCACCGAGACGGCTGACTCGGGGCCGTGTGCTCTCGCCCGCCAGCGCATCACGTACGTTATTGGGAAGCAGCGGTGTTGTCGCCAGCCATTGGGCGCTATCATGGTGTACATAATTAAGGTGGAGCCAACAGGGATGCGCTTCATCAATCACATCTGTATTTTCCAGCGGTTTAACGCCGCCTCTACCATCCAGCATCCAGGCAAATACTGCATCCGGGACATTAACGTCCGATCCCTTAATCGCTTCCACAGTGCCTCCATCATCAACGCATTATTTTGTAGTCTAGCCTTCTGGCCCTGTTACGCAACATCTCATCACCCCATTACCCTGAAATGATTAATAAAATTCTGTCTAAATTGAATACAAAAAGCAAAATGCTTTTCCGTATACAAACCGTGTGAAGTGTTAAATAGCGTCTATCATTATCAGAATTATCTGATCATATGACGTGGCTTTTTGCGATCGGATAGCAACAAAAATTGATAAAAATAATGGGATCTCAATGATTACGCACAACTTCAATACCCTGGACTTACTCACCAGTCCTGTCTGGATCGTTTCGCCCTTTGAGGAACAGTTAATTTATGCCAATAGCGCGGCGCGACTGTTGATGCAAGACCTCACGTTTAGTCAGCTACGAACCGGTCCCTATTCCGTCTCCTCACAAAAAGAACTGCCGAAATACCTCTCCGATCTGCAAAACCAACACGATATTATCGAAATCCTCACTGTTCAGCGTAAAGAAGAGGAAACAGCATTAAGCTGTCGGCTTGTTTTGCGAGAGCTGACAGAAACAGAACCGGTGATTATTTTCGAAGGTATCGAAGCGCCGGCAACGCTGGGTTTAAAAGCCAGTCGCTCGGCAAATTATCAGCGCAAAAAACAAGGTTTTTAATGCGCGCTTTTTTCTGACTAACTCTGCACCAATGTTGTTGATTGACCCGTCACGAGATGGACAAATCGTCGATGCAAACCTCGCCGCGCTCAATTTCTATGGTTATAACCATGAAACGATGTGCCAGAAACATACCTGGGAAATAAATATGCTCGGGCGTCGCGTCATGCCTATCATGCATGAAATTTCGCATTTACCCGGCGGTCATAAACCTTTGAATTTTGTTCATAAACTGGCGGATGGTTCTACTCGTCATGTGCAGACCTATGCCGGACCGATTGAAATTTATGGCGACAAGCTCATGTTATGTATTGTGCATGATATTACTGAGCAAAAACGGCTGGAGGAGCAGCTGGAACATGCTGCTCACCATGACGCGATGACCGGATTACTGAATCGGCGACAGTTTTATCACATTACGGAACCAGGCCAAATGCAGCATCTCGCCATCGCTCAGGATTACAGCTTGTTGCTCATCGACACCGATCGTTTTAAACACATTAACGATCTCTATGGGCATTCTAAAGGTGATGAGGTGTTATGCGCCCTCGCCCGCACCCTCGAAAGTTGCACTCGCAAAGGCGATTTGGTGTTTCGTTGGGGAGGCGAAGAGTTTGTCTTATTGCTACCAAGAACCCCACTGGATACCGCGCTTTCGCTGGCTGAAACTATCCGCGTAAGCGTGGCAAAAGTGAGTATTTCGAGCTTACCACGCTTTACTGTCAGCATTGGTGTGGCGCATCACGAAGGAAATGAAAGCATCGATGAACTGTTTAAACGCGTTGATGATGCTTTGTATCGGGCGAAAAATGATGGACGCAACCGCGTGCTGGCGGCATAAGCCGCGGATGCGTCTCGAGATCAACGACTCGCTTAGCGTGGCGCTCCCAGTTTTCTTGCTTCGCCTGCGCCGTTTTACGTAGTGCGACGTAACACGCCCCGCTGCCGCCATGATGCGGTAGCGCAGTGCAATATGCCTGAACATCATCAAATTCGGTCAGCCAGCGCGCCACATAGCTGCGGACAATATTGGCATGCGATTTATCATCCGTCCTTTGTCCATGAATAATCAGCACGTTACGCAAACCATCAGCCATGGCTTGTTGAATGAAACTGAACATCATTTGCGGCACTCTTCCACCGGCTGGCGCAAAGATTCAGGCTCGCCTGTTGCGATATTTACCACTGCGCAGCTTATCCAGCACCCCATGTTGCAACCCTTCCCGCCGAAACTCCAGCGGCTGACTTAGTGGGATGATGTCGAGAAATCCGGTGGTGAGGAAATTATCAAGCTGCAGCGTGTCGATACGCTGCGGCGCACGTTGGTTACGCGTTGGATGCCAGTGGACATCGGTAGCACGTTTCAGCGGCTGGACATCTTCCATGGCGTCAAGAAACAGCGATTTGTCGTCAAGGTTCATGTTACATCCTCCCGCAATTAAGAGCGCGATATGATAACCAGACCGGGTCGGTCCAACAACGTATTACCCAAAATTCCAGTAATAAGTTCCAAATATTGCCGATATTTTAAGCAAAATGCTTATGCATGATTATTCATTCACGATATTAATAATGTAACTTATATTTTCGTGAAATCTGTCACTGAAGAAAATTGGCAACTAAAGGTTAAAACCGTTATAACACAGTCACCGGCGCAGAGGAGACAATGCCGGACTTAAGACGCGGATGCACTGCTGTGTGTACTGTAGAGTCTGGCGGATGTCGACAGACTCTATTTTTTTATGCAGTTTTAACTTTGCAGATAGCCGCATTCTCGCCGGAATTGCGTGATTAATGACGCGGTCAGTGGTGTCTGGCGACTATCACGCCGCTGAATCAAATAATAGGCCGCTTTCGGTAAAATTTCGCTAACCGGCAACATCACCAGCCCTGTCCGTGCAAGGGATCGCAGCCCATTTCTTCAGGCAGTATGCTGAGAAAATCGCTTTTTGCCACCAGACTGATACAGGCTGAGAACGTCTCGCAGACTACACCGACCTGTGGCGTTTGCGCCTGATCGTCAAGCAATTCACTCAACTGTTTGTAGTAACTGCCGTGTGGCGTCGGCATTGTCCAGCTGTAATCCAGTAACTGTTTGATCGAACGGGCACCAATGGCGGGGTGTCCCGGGCGGCAAAAGATCGCGAATTGCTTTTCCAGTAATTTCTCAAAAGTAAATTCGTGGTCGTACGGTCCCTGATAATAGGTATTGATGGTGAAATCCAATTCTCCCTGACGCAATTCATTAATCATCGACACCAGTTGCCCTTCCATAATGCGTACTTTTACCTGCGGATGCTGCTGATGAAAACGAGATATGACAGCTGGCATCAGACTGCGGGAAATACTGGCCCCCATGCCGATATTAATCTGCCTGCCAGTTGCCCTTGTCGTTGGCGAATTTCCTCTTGCGCTGCGCGCAGCTCTTCAAGAATAAGACTGGCGTGCTGATAAAAACTTTCACCGGCATCAGTTAACGTCACGCCTTTACTAAGGCGAAAAAAGAGTTGCGCCGCTAATCCTTCTTCCAGCTCCTGAATAGATTTACTCAGTGCCGGTTGCGACATATTCAACATTCGGCTCGCTCCGCGAATGCTGCCCTGACGAGCCACTTCAACAAAAGCACGAATTTGATGAATTTTTACCTGAAAAGCCATGACGCCACCGATAACCGTTATTTATCAGACCAAAGAAACTGGCATCTACTTTAATGCAGATGATTGTGTCAGGGTAATTTATGAACGGTTAAAACTGTGAAAAATCAGTTAGTGATAAGTAAAAACTATCGCTACGTGAACCGGGTCACACTTTTTACTGATGACGGGAAAGGTTATGGAGTCTTTGAATCAATTTGTTAATTCGCTTGCCCCAAAATTATCGCACTGGCGACGTGATTTTCATCACTATGCAGAGTCTGGCTGGGTGGAATTCCGCACTGCCACCCTTGTTGCGGAAGAATTGCAGCAGCTCGGCTATTCACTGGCGCTGGGCCGCGAAGTAGTTAATGAAAGTAGCCGGATGGGACTACCTGATGAACTCACTCTACAACGCGAATTCGAGCGCGCTCGTCAACAGGGTGCGCTAGCACAATGGATTGCGGTTTTTGAAGGTGGTTTCACTGGTATCGTCGCCACCCTGGATACCGGTCGCCCCGGTCCGGTGATGGCTTTCCGTGTCGATATGGACGCGCTGGATCTCAGTGAAGAGCAGGATGTCAGCCATCGCCCCTACCGCGACGGTTTTGCGTCATGTAACGCCGGAATGATGCATGCCTGTGGTCATGATGGACATACCGCCATTGGGCTTGGGCTGGCGCATACCCTTAAACAATTCGAGTCCGGACTACATGGCGTCATCAAACTGATTTTTCAGCCTGCAGAGGAAGGTACGCGTGGCGCGCGGGCGATGGTCGATGCAGGTGTCGTAGATGATGTTGATTATTTTACTGCCGTGCACATTGGCACTGGCGTACCTGCGGGCACCGTGGTGTGCGGCAGTGATAATTTTATGGCAACCACCAAATTTGACGCGCACTTCACCGGTACCGCCGCTCACGCAGGCGCAAAACCAGAAGACGGTCACAATGCCTTGTTGGCGGCAGCACAAGCCACTCTTGCACTGCATGCAATCGCCCCGCACAGCGAAGGAGCTTCCAGAGTAAACGTGGGCGTTATGCAGGCAGGAAGCGGTCGTAACGTTGTTCCTGCCTCGGCGTTGCTGAAAGTGGAAACACGCGGGGCCAGCGACGTCATTAATCAATATGTTTTTGACCGTGCACAACAAGCGATTCAGGGCGCAGCAACCATGTATGGTGTCGGCGTTGAAACTCGTCTGATGGGTGCAGCTACCGCCAGTTCTCTTCGCCGCAATGGGTCGCATGGTTGCAAAGTCAGGCGGCTCAGGTCGCGGGGGTCAATCAGGCCATTGAACGTGTTGAAGCGCCTGCGGGTTCCGAAGATGCCACATTAATGATGGCCCGCGTGCAGCAACATCAAGGGCAAGCCTCCTACGTGGTGTTTGGCACACAGCTGGCGGCAGGTCATCACAACGAAAAATTCGATTTTGACGAGCAGGTTCTCGCTATTGCCGTCGAAACGCTGGCGCGCACCGCGCTCAATTTTCCCTGGACGCGAGGTATCTGATGCAGGAATCTATCGTTTTATCGACGATGCGATTGAAGCCGATCGCCAACGTTATACCGATATTGCCGATCAAATCTGGGATCATCCAGAAACACGTTTTGAAGAGTTCTGGTCAGCGGAGCATCTGGCTTCGGCGCTGGAATCTGCAGGCTTCACCGTTACCCGCAACGTAGGCAATATCCCAAATGCCTTTATTGCTTCGTTTGGTCAAGGCAAACCGGTTATCGCCCTGCTGGGAGAATATGACGCCCTGGCAGGTTTAAGTCAGCAAGCAGGTTGCGCGCAACCTACATCCGTGACGCCCGGTGAAAATGGTCACGGTTGCGGACACAATTTGCTGGGAACCGCCGCCTTTGCCGCTGCAATAGCCGTCAAGAAATGGCTGGAACAATATGGGCAAGGCGGCACGGTGCGCTTTTATGGTTGTCCTGGCGAAGAAGGCGGCTCGGGTAAAACGTTCATGGTTCGCGAGGGGGTATTTGATGATGTGGATGCGGCACTCACCTGGCACCCGGAAGCCTTTGCCGGTATGTTCAATACCCGCACGCTGGCAAACATTCAGCATCATGCGCTTTAAAGGGATCGCAGCACATGCCGCGAATTCCCCTCATTTTGGACGCAGCGCCCTTGATGCCGTAACGTTGATGACCACTGGCACCAACTTCCTCAACGAACATATTATTGAAAAAGCGCGCGTACACTATGCCATCACAAATAGCGGCGGGATCTCGCCCAACGTGGTCCAGGCGCAGGCAGAAGTGCTTTATCTTATCCGCGCCCCCGAAATGACCGACGTGCAGCATATTTATGATCGGGTCGCCAAAATCGCCGAAGGTGCGGCATTGATGACCGAAACCACGGTTGAATGCCGCTTCGACAAAGCCTGTTCCAGTTATCTCCCGAATCGCACCTTAGAAAATGCTATGTACCAGGCCTATCCCATTTTGGTACCCCGGAATGGAACTCCGAAGAACTGGCTTTTGCGAAACAAATTCAGGCTACGCTCACCCCCAACGATCGGCAAAACAGTCTGAATAATATCGCCGCAACCGGTGGCGAAAACGGCAAGCTTTTGCACTACGTCATCGTGAAACGGTACTGGCGAATGAGGTCGCTCCATATGCCGCCACCGATAACGTGCTTGCGGCATCGACTGATGTCGGCGACGTCAGTTGGAAACTGCCTGTTGCCCAGTGTTTCAGCCCCTGTTTTGCCGTCGGTACACCGCTACATACGTGGCAACTGGTTAGCCAGGGGCGAACATCTATTGCTCATAAAGGAATGCTGCTGGCGGCGAAAACTATGGCAGCAACCACAGTCAATCTCTTCATTGATTCAGGGCTATTGCAAGAATGCCAACAAGAGCATCAGCAAGTTACGGACACGCAACCGTATCACTGCCCTATCCCGAAAAACGTGACACCGTCACCTTTAAAATAACAACAACAACGCAAACACAACAACCGAGGAATGCCCATGAGTATGTCATCCATACCGTCGTCCTCCCAATCCGGGAAGCTCTATGGCTGGGTCGAAAGAATTGGTAACAAGGTTCCCCATCCTTTTTTGCTCTTTATCTATTTGATTATCGTACTCATGGTGACGACGGCAATTTTGTCAGCCTTTGGCGTCAGTGCGAAAAACCCGACCGATGGTACGCCGGTGGTGGTGAAAAACCTGCTCAGTGTGGAAGGATTACACTGGTTTTTACCCAATGTGATTAAAAACTTTAGCGGTTTTGCTCCACTTGGAGCGATCCTGGCGCTGGTTTTAGGTGCCGGCCTAGCGGAGCGCGTCGCTTACTGCCAGCGCTAATGGTTAAAATGGCATCGCATGTTAATACCCGCTACGCCAGTTATATGGTGCTGTTTATTGCTTTTTTCAGCCACATTTCTTCCGATGCGGCGTTAGTGATCATGCCACCGATGGGTGCGCTGATTTTTCTGGCGGTGGGCAGGCATCCAGTTGCAGGTTTACTGGCTGCCATTGCAGGCGTAGGTTGCGGCTTTACGGCTAATTTACTGATTGTCACAACCGACGTGTTGCTGTCGGGGATCAGCACGGAAGCGGCGGCTGCGTTCAATCCGCAAATGCACGTCAGTGTAATTGATAACTGGTATTTTATGGCCAGCTCCGTAGTCGTACTGACGATTGTAGGCGGCTTGATAACCGACAAAATCATCGAGCCACGGTTAGGTCAATGGCAGGGAAACAGCGATGAGAAACTGCAGACATTGACCGAAAGTCAGCGTTTTGGTTTACGCATAGCAGGTGTCGTATCGCTACTTTTTATTGCTGCGATTGCGCTGATGGTGATCCCGGAAAACGGGATATTGCGCGATCCGATTAATCACACCGTGATGCCATCACCCTTTATTAAAGGTATCGTGCCACTGATCATTCTTTTTTTCTTTGTTGTCTCGCTGGCTTATGGCATCGCTACCCGCACAATTCGACGTCAGGCGGATTTACCGCATTTAATGATTGAACCGATGAAAGAGATGGCGGGATTTATCGTGATGGTTTTTCCCCTCGCCCAATTTGTCGCCATGTTTAACTGGAGCAACATGGGGAAATTCATCGCCGTGGGGCTGACCGATATACTGGAAAGTTCAGGGCTTAGCGGCATCCCGGCGTTTGTCGGTCTGGCGTTGCTTTCCTCTTTCTTATGCATGTTTATCGCCAGCGGTTCCGCAATCTGGTCGATTCTGGCCCCCATTTTCGTACCAATGTTTATGCTACTTGGCTTTCACCCGGCATTTGCGCAAATCCTCTTTCGTATTGCCGACTCATCCGTATTGCCTTTAGCGCCGGTATCTCCTTTTGTTCCACTGTTTCTTGGATTCCTGCAACGCTACAAACCAGACGCGAAACTGGTACTTACTATTCGTTAGTCTTGCCCTATCCGCTTATCTTTTTGGTGGTATGGCTGCTGATGTTGCTGGCGTGGTATCTTGTTGGTCTGCCGATAGGTCCGGGGATTTACCCACGTTTGTCTTAAGAGAGAACGGATGCTGAGATTACTTGAAGAAAAAATTGCCACGCCACTGGGTCCACTGTGGGTGATTTGCGATGAGCAATTTCGCCTGCGGGCGGTTGAATGGGAAGAGTACAGCGAACGCATGGTGCAGCTGCTGAACATCCATTATCGCAAAGAAGGCTATGAGCGCATTTCTGCCACCAACCCAGGCGGTTTAAGCGACAAGCTTCGTGATTATTTTGCCGGTAATCTTAGCATTATTGATACGCTTCCCACTGCCACAGGGGGGACGCCATTTCAGCGCGAAGTCTGGAAAACACTACGCACTATCCCTGCGGCAGTAATGCATTACGGCCAACTGGCTGAACAATTGGGCCGCCCTGGCGCGGCGCGTGCGTTGGTGCGGCAAACGGATCGAATCCCATCAGCATTGTAGTACCTTGCCATCGGGTTATTGGCCGAAACGGCACCATGACCGGATATGCAGGCGGAGTTCAGCGAAAAGAGTGGTTATTACGCCATGAAGGTTATCTTTTGCTGTAAACATTAAACAATTTGTGCCAGCTTGTTCACACTTTTATGTAAAGTTACCCTTAACAACTTAAGGGTTTTCAAATAGATAGACATATATTTACATCTAATATCGGAATTCTCTGCTGTTAAGGTTTGCTTAGACTTACTTGCTCCCTAAAAAGATGTTAAAATTGACAAATATCAATTACGGCTTGAGCAGACCTATGATCCGGAAAAGCGAATTATACGGCGCATTCAGTCTGGCGGTTGTGCTATCCATTGCCAGGATTGCAGCATCAGCCAGCTTTGCATCCCGTTCACACTCAACGAACATGAGCTTGATCAGCTTGATAATATCATTGAGCGGAAGAAGCCTATTCAGAAAGGCCAGACGCTGTTTAAGGCTGGTGATGAACTTAAATCGCTTTATGCCATCCGCTCCGGTACGATTAAAAGTTATACCATCACTGAGCAAGGCGACGAGCAAATCACTGGTTTCCATTTAGCAGGCGACCTGGTGGGATTTGACGCCATCGGCAGCGGTCATCACCCGAGCTTCGCGCAGGCGCTGGAAACTCAATGGTATGTGAAATCCCGTTCGAAACGCTGGACGATTTGTCCGGTAAAATGCCGAATCTGCGTCAGCAGATGATGCGTCTGATGAGCGGTGAAATCAAAGGCGATCAGGACATGATCCTGCTGTTGTCGAAGAAAAATGCCGAGGAACGTCTGGCTGCATTCATCTACAACCTGTCCCGTCGTTTTGCCCAACGCGGCTTCTCCCCTCGTGAATTCCGCCTGACGATGACTCGCGGCGATATCGGTAACTATCTGGGCCTGACGGTAGAAACCATCAGCCGTCTGCTGGGTCGCTTCCAGAAAAGCGGTATGCTGGCAGTCAAAGGTAAATACATCACCATCGAAAATAACGATGCGCTGGCCCAGCTTGCTGGTCATACGCGTAACGTTGCCTGATTTTTCCGCATAACTCACTATCCTTCTGTCATATCATTAAATTTTTCTGATTTATTGATCTGGCAGAAGGTTCATCACTGTTTCATTCACCAGATATGGGTTAATCTTTTAATTACAAACTGCGTTGACAGTTGTTGTAAGGAGACCCTGTATGGCTATGTATCAGAACATGCTCGTTGTTATCGATCCTAACCAGGACGACCAACCAGCATTGCGGCGAGCTGTTTATTTACATCAACGGATTGGTGGCAAAATTAAAGCCTTTTTGCCGATCTATGACTTCTCATACGAAATGACCACCCTGCTTTCCCCGGACGAACGTACCGCTATGCGTCAGGGCGTCATCAGCCAGCGTACAGCCTGGATCCACGAGCAGGCAAAATATTATCTCAATGCTGGCGTTCCCATTGAAATTAAAGTGGTCTGGCATAACCGTCCTTTCGAAGCCATCATTCAGGAAGTGATCAGCGGCGGGCACGATTTGGTGCTAAAAATGGCGCACCAACATGACCGTCTGGAAGCGGTGATTTTTACGCCAACGGACTGGCATCTGTTACGCAAATGCCCAAGCCCGGTGTGGATGGTGAAAGACCAGCCGTGGCCGGAAGGAGGTAAGGCGCTGGTGGCGGTGAATCTCGCCAGTGAAGAGCCGTATCATAATGCGCTCAATGAAAAACTGGTCAAAGAGACGATCGAACTGGCAGAACAAGTCAACCATACCGAAGTTCATCTGGTTGGCGCTTACCCAGTAACGCCAATTAATATCGCGATTGAACTGCCGGAATTTGATCCGAGCGTTTATAACGATGCCATTCGTGGGCAACATTTGCTGGCAATGAAAGCTCTGCGGCAGAAATTCGGCATTAATGAAAACATGACGCACGTAGAAAAAGGTCTGCCAGAAGAGGTGATTCCTGATTTGGCGGAGCACTTACAGGCGGGGATTGTGGTTCTGGGCACGGTAGGACGCACCGGTATTTCAGCAGCATTCCTCGGCAACACGGCGGAACAGGTGATTGATCATCTTCGCTGCGATCTGTTGGTCATTAAACCTGACCAGTATCAGACACCCGTTGAACTGGATGACGAAGAGGACGATTAACGACTCTTCAATAACTGACAAGGCCCGAGTTATCGGGCCTATTTTTTACTTACTGCTCTTCGCCGCCAAGGAAATAAATTCCCAACGGGATTGCCAGCAACACAGTAAAAACCAGGCTATAAACAAAAATCATCGATGACTGAATCACATACATTGATGTCGTCCACTCAGACAGCGGAATATTGTACTGTTCTATAACGCCGCCGATAGTCGCGCGAGTCACAACCGACGCCGCAATAATGAAAACCGCCAACAAACCAAAGAGAAATTTCTTCCCTTTCGCTGACTTCAGTTTCGCCATAATCATGATGTAATCCTTGTGCAGACAAATTTCTTGTTACCTAAACGTAACAATACCATGACATTTCACCGTTGTCTGCTCTGAAAACCTCACCTCTTAGCTGGATTTACAATCAACGCATTGATTAGTTAGCTAATGTTGCTACTTCCTTCCCTGACTATTGATGATCTGCATGAATTGTCGCGGTAAAATAGCCCCGCCAGGGGTTTCCGGCATGACGACAATTATCTGGAGGAGCCTGATAAAACAATGATCGCTGAACTGTTTACAAATAATGCGCTTAATCTGGTCATTATTTCGGTAGCTGCGCAGCTTGATTCTGATGAGCTTTTGGTTTCGCCGTGGAAATCGTAAAAGAAAAGGTTTTTTATTCCATGCGGTGCAATTTTTAATCTACACCATAATTATCAGTGCTGTTGGTAGCATTATTAATTATGTTATAGAAAACTATAAACTCAAATTTATCACCCCAGGCGTTATCGATTTTATCTGTACGTCCCTGATTGCGGTTATTCTGACGATTAAGCTATTTTTGCTGATTAATCAGTTTGAAAAACAGCAGATTAAAAAAGGTCGCGATATCACCAGTGCGCGGATTATGTCGCGCATTATCAAAATCACCATTATTGTGGTGCTTGTTCTGCTTTATGGCGAACATTTCGGCATGAGCCTTTCTGGCTTGCTGACCTTTGGTGGTATTGGTGGTCTGGCTGTCGGTATGGCCGGTAAAGATATTCTGAGTAACTTCTTTTCCGGGATTATGCTCTATTTCGACCGTCCTTTCAGTATTGGCGACTGGATCCGTTCACCGGACAGAAATATCGAAGGTACAGTAGCGGAAATTGGCTGGCGAATTACCAAAATTACGACCTTTGATAATCGTCCATTGTACGTACCGAACTCGCTGTTTTCGTCGATCAGCGTAGAAAACCCAGGACGAATGACCAACCGGCGCATTACCACGACCATTGGTTTACGTTATGAGGATGCGGCAAAAGTGGGCGTTATTGTCGAAGCCGTACGTGAGATGCTGAAAAATCACCCGGCCATCGACCAGCGACAAACCTTACTGGTTTATTTCAACCAGTTTGCTGACTCGTCATTGAATATTATGGTTTATTGCTTTACCAAAACCACGGTATGGGCTGAGTGGCTTGCTGCACAGCAAGACGTTTATTTGAAGATTATCGATATTGTACAGTCACACGGCGCGGACTTTGCCTTCCCCAGCCAGACGCTGTATATGGATAACATTACACCGCCGGAACAGGGTCGCTAAATCAGACATCACTGGCGTTATCCACAAGGGTAACGCCAGTTCCCATCACATCAATGCTTCACAATATACATAGTCCGACTGTACGCCACATCTTCAGGGTTATTAATGGGATAACCTTTCAGCCACGGTTTGATTAATCGTCCATTGGTATATTGATAAATTGGTGCAATCGGTGCTTGCTCCATGAGGATTTTTTCTGCCGCGTTGTAATCGGCATTACGCGCTTTAACGGTATTTTCCGTCGATGCCTGGGCCAGAACTTTGTCGTATGCCGGATTGTTAAAGCGTGAAATATTTCCTGAATGCGTTGACGTTAATAATGTCAGGAAAGTGGAGGGTTCATTATAATCCCCCACCCATGAGGCGCGGATAACATCAAAATTGCCGGTGTTACGGCTATCGATATAGGTTTTCCAT
>ENA-OQIG01000667-OQIG01000667.1-human-gut-metagenome-genome-assembly--contig:-NODE-667-length-18508-cov-10.344921_pt1 | contig 18508 bp, 20 predicted proteins | sample MGYA00242576_ERZ504741 | MGnify/ENA primary metagenome ERZ504741 (study PRJEB26092, sample SAMD00036436) | human gut metagenome | host: Homo sapiens | study: EMG produced TPA metagenomics assembly of... | reverse complement strand
ATCTCTGTCTTCATCTGACAGAGGAAGATATGTTTTTCTCATAGTGTTCATCCTTTCTTAGATAACACTATTTTACCATACATTATCCTCAAAATATATAGTAGAAATTTAATTTATTCTATACTAGTTGCCACTAACCATATAAAAGCGTCATCTGGAGGTGTATCAGCTACGACAGAACTTCAATGTTTAAAGCAAGATAAGAAAATTCCGGGCAAGGAACCTTTTATTACTTATGTAGATTATCAGGCGGGCGATGCCCCTGCTGATATGTGGGTATATGATATTTTTTCGGGCGTACAGTTAATGGTGGTTGATTTTGCTATCGAAAGCTGTTTTCGTGGAAGCGGAAAAGAAAATGTGATTGGAATTAATCATTGCGAAAAAGGTAGATATGAGTGCGCTTTCGATAATAAGAGCTATATCTATTTAGGAGAAGGAGATATTGCGATTAACAGTCAACTGCATCCTCCGGTTGCTTCTTCTTTTCCTTTAAAATATTTTTACGGCTCTACCATTCTGCTTTTTCCGGAAATCATGAAAAGGGGACACGAATTACAGGCTTTTCAAATCAGCGCAGAGAAAATAGTTGAAAAATATTCTCTCAATACAGAATGCCATGTATATCGCCGGAATGCGGAAATAGAGCATGTATATCAGGAGTTATATGCACATTTGACACTTCCGCATCCATCGTTGCCATTTTTGAGATTAAAGGTGTTGGAGCTGCTTTATCATTTTCAGTCAAAGCAAATTGTTTTTGAAGAAAATCGGGAGTATCTTTCAGGGGCAACTGTGGAGCGTATTAAACATGTAAAAGAGCATTTACTGCAGGACATGGCGCAGAGAACAAATTTGAAGGAGTTGGCTTTGGAACATGGTTTAAGCCTGACACAGTTAAAAGATGGCTTCCGGCAGGTGTACGGAGAATCTCCTTATGCATATTTGCGGAATTACAAAATGCATCAGGCTGCACAATTACTGCGTCAGACCGATCAGAAAATCAGTGAGATTGCATTGATGATGGGATATGAGAATCCGAGTAAGTTTTCAGAAGCATTTTATGCCGTTATAGGATATAAACCCAATGCTTATCGTAAGGCACAAAAATTAAATACTACCATATAGCCAAAGTAATTAACTAAAGCCCAAAAAGTGATGCTGTCTTTTGACATCATCACTTTTTGGCTTTTCGGAGCATTTTTGCGATTTGTTGGCTTTTTAGAGTAGAAGCAAACCTGGATAAATGCTACAATACAAGAGTTAGTTGAGACTAATAAACAATAATAAAAAGGTAGGTGTCTATATGAAAACGAAACTTTCGACAAAAGATTTAATTGCCGCAGGCGCTTTCGGAGCGATTTATCTGGTGGTTCTGACCGTCCTGGCATCGGTGGTTCTTCCCATGGTTCCGGTTCTCTTTTTAGCAACTCCCCTGATTGCCGGTATCGTTCTGGGTACAGTATACATGCTGTATGCGGCAAAGGTTCCCAAGAAAGGTGCAATCCTGATATTGGCTGTGCTGGTGGGACTAATCACTTCTATGTCAACATTTTATCCGCTGCTGTTTTCCGTTATCTGGGGAATCCTTGCGGAAGTGATCGCATCCAGAAAAGAGAGAAGATCTGCTGGTATGCTGGCTGCAAGCTATGTCGTATTCAATATGACTTCATTGGGATCGTTTGTTGCAATTATTGTAGCGAAGGAAGCGTTTCTGGAGAATTGTACAACCTATTATGGCGCGGATTATGCCGCAGCATTGGATGCCCTGACGCCTAATTGGATTGTTGCGGTTCTAATCGCCTTTGCACTGATCGGCGGTTTGCTGGGAGGTCTCCTTGGAAAGCGCATTCTGAAAAAGCATTTCGAGAAAGCGGGAATCACTGCGTGATGGCGCGGAATAATCCGACTGGCATATTAGATCCGAGGAGCAAGCTGGCGGTGTTTGTCACAGCTTGCTTCTCCGTCTTTTCAGGCTTGTCGTATATACAGGAAATATCGTTGCTTGCGTTATGTGTGTTTACCACGCTTCTTTGCCGGAAATGGAAACGGGCATTTTATACAGGCGTTCTTTTTCTTGCCATGCTGCTTTCAGATTTGTATATGGTGCCGCATCTAACCGGGGTATCAAGGAACATTATGACAGCTATCTGCCGTGTTTTGCGTTTTATCCTCCCTCTGTTTGCGTCCTTTTATCTTATTACAAGGACAACGAAAATTGGAGAATATATATCCGCGCTTACCAAAATGCACATGCCGTCCGAGGTTGTAATACCACTGGCGGTAATGTTCCGTTTTGTTCCCACGATTCAGGAGGAATGGCAAATGGTAAATCAGGCGCTCCGCCTGAGGGGGCTGGCATGGAACTGGCGCAATGTTTTGACTCGACCTGTCCATATGTTGGAGTATATGATGGTTCCTTTTTTGATGCAATGCTCCGTTGTTGTGAATGAAATGTCCGCCGCTGTGATGGCAAGAGGATTTGACCGAGATACACGCCGCAGCAGCTACATAGAAGTAAAACTGTCCATTCTGGATTGGTGCATCATTACCGTATCGGCCGGAATATTGGCATGGAACCTGATTGTTTGAAAGGGGGGGAGGACTATGATTACCTTCGATGATGTCAGCTTTGCCTATCAGGGCGGTATTCCAGACGGATCAGAACCACCGGCTCTCCGGCATATTCATTTTCATGCGGAACGCGGCGAATGTATCGTATTATGCGGAAAAAGCGGATGCGGGAAAACGACGATGCTGCGCATGGTCAATGGCCTTGTTCCTCATTTTTATCAGGGACGCCTGGAGGGAGACATTACTGTTGGAAACGTCCATATAAAGGAAGCATCCCTTCCCCAGGTTGCCGCCGTGGCGGGCAGCGTGTTTCAGAATCCGAGGACACAGTTTTTTCATCTGGATACGACCGGAGAGATGGCGTTCAATATGGAAAATTTGAACATCCCGCATGACAAAATGGTGGAGCGGTTAAAGGAAACTGCCTGGAAGCTGGATATACAGACTTTGATGGACAGAGATATTTTTCAATTATCCGGTGGGGAAAAGCAGCAAATTGCATGTGGTTCCGTGTATGCCTCCATGCCTGAGGTCATCGTCATGGATGAACCGTCCTCGAATCTGGACATGGAAAGCATCCGAAAGCTGCAAGACCTGATCCGAACAATGAAGGACGAGGGAAAGACGATTCTGATCTCCGAACACCGTTTATGGTATCTGGAAGATATTGCAGACAGGTACGTTCTGTTGAAGGATGGACAAATAGAAAATGAATTTACATCGGATGAAATTCTGGCGCTGTCGCTTCAAGAACTTGAACAGTCAGGCTTAAGAGCAATACGCCGCAAACAGCTTTGGAATATGAGGACACGCACGATTAGGCAGGAAAAGGACATGGAAAAGGCGGCTTTTCTTGAAATAGAAGGGCTTCGGTTTTCACGTCAAATGAGGCAAGTATTGGATATAAACAGACTGGCGATTCCCAAAGGTGCAATTGTAGCGGTCATTGGAGAAAATGGTGCGGGAAAATCAACATTTGCGCTTTGTCTTTGCGGTTTGCTGAAACATCATGGAACTGTGCGGATCAATGGAGAGCGAATATCAAACAAAAAGCTGCCGGAGCAGGCTTACCTGGTCATGCAGGAACCTGGCCATCAATTGTTCAGTGATTCGGTGCTAGGTGAACTGATGCTGAATAAAGGAACTGTTACAGAGACTGAAGCGGTAGCCGTTTTGGACAAAATGGGGCTGGCAGGATTGGAAAACCGCCATCCGGGTTCTTTGTCAGGCGGTCAGCAGCAGAGGCTCTCTCTTAGTGTGGCGTTATGTACAAATCGAGAAATTATGCTGTATGATGAACCCACAAGCGGTCAAGATGGAGATAATCTGATGAGAACTGCGGAAATGATCCGGGAAGCAAACGAAAATGCTTTTTGCAGTATGATGGTTACCCATGATCCGGAACTGATCCTGCGCTGCGCCACACATATTCTTCATATCCATTCTGGTGAGATAAAAAAATTTATTAAATTAGACGAAAGGGGGATACTTTATATGAAAAAGGTGTTTGGAGAAAACTCACAAACAGAAAAACCGCTAAAAACAGGAATCCCACGGTTGCTTGAGTTCTCCGGAAAATACAAAGGGCTTTTCAGCGTGTCTCAGATTTTGGCAGGATTCAGTTCTCTGTTATTACTGGCACCTTTTCTGTGTATTTATTTTGCCACAAGAGAATTGCTCATCGGCATGTCGGGCGGAGGATATGACACTGTGCATATGATGCAATGGGGGATATGGGCACTTGTGTTTGAGTTGGAGGGGTTAGCAGTCAATTTCATTGCACTTCTCTGCTCTCATGTGGGGGTGTTTCATACGGAAAAGAATTTGAAAATGGCAGCGCTTCGCCATCTTTCTGAAATGCCGTTGGGCTATTTTGAAGAAAATCCCGGTGGAAAACTGCGGAAGATTATTGATGAAAACAGCGCCCAGGTAGAAAGCTATCTGGCGCATCAGATGCCCGATCTTGTGGGCGCACAAGTAGCGATGGTTGTCGGGTTTATTTTAATGCTTGCGATTGACTGGCGGATCGGTTTACCGTTGCTCCTGCTTCTGATTGCCAGCTTTACCTGCCAGATGACCATAATGGGTGAAAAAAACATGCGCTTTATGAAACGGTATCAGGACGCACAGGAAGAAATGAACCATGAGGCGGTAGAATTTGTACGGGGAATATCGGTTATCAAGGTTTTTGGACAATCCGCCTGGTCCATAAGAAAATTCCGGGACGCAATTACTGCATACCGTGACGACGCCCTTGCTTTTACAATGGCGTGTAAATCAGGATATGTCGGATTTAATACAATAGTGAACGCTTCCTTTTTGGTACTTGTCCCGGCAGCGCTGATAGGAATGACGTTTTCAGGGGATACCGTTGCTTTTGCAGGAAAATTCCTGTTTTATCTGGTGTTCGCTCCGGCCTGCGCTTCCATGCTCAATAAAATTATGTATATGAGCAATTATAAAATGCAGGCGGTAGAATCTATGCGAAGAATCGATACCATTCTTTTGGCGAAATCACAAAAGCAGCCGATGCAGCCTGTAAAACCGCAGAACGGGGATATTTGTTTTGAACATGTGACATTTACTTATCCCACGGGAGAAACGCCTGCGATTTCCGATATTAACTTTATTGCCCCGACAGGTACTACGACTGCGTTGGTAGGACACTCCGGCTCCGGAAAGACGACCATTGCCAGCTTGATCCCTCGTTTTTACGATACGCAGGAGGGAACCATCTTGATTGGAGGAACGCCGCTGGATCAGATTGAGAGGGAATCTCTGATGAAGCAGGTTGCTTTCGTATTCCAGAATCCTAAATTACGGAAGGCAACGCTTGAGGATAATATCCGTGGCGGCTGCCACGATGCAGACCGGAATGCGATCCTCCGTGCGGCACATCTGGCACAGTGTGATGATATTTTGAAGAAGCTGCCGGATGGCTTGACAGTGTGGTCGGGAAAAAAGGCGTGTACCTGTCCGGCGGCGAGGTACAACGGATTGCAATTGCCAGAGCGATACTAAAAAATGCGCCTATTCTTGTGTTGGATGAGGCCACAGCATTTGCCGATCCGGAAAACGAGGCGCAGCTCCAGAAGGCTCTTGCGGAACTGCAAAAAGGGAAAACGGTTATTATGGTTGCGCATCGTTTGAGTACGGTACAAAATGCGGATCAGATTTTAGTAATGAAAGAAGGAAGCATTGTAGAGAGAGGAACACATGAAAAATTGCTGGAACTGCAGGGGGAATATGCCCGTATGTGGGAGGACTACAATCAGTCTATTTCCTGGAAGCTTACAAAGGAGGTGCGGTCATGCTAAAAGAAATGCTTGCGCTCAGTGATAAGGGTGCACGGGATTTAAAAAAAGGTATCGCTGCGACAGCAGCGGCGCATCTCTGTGTCATGCTGCCTGTTTCCTTGCTGATGACTGTGACAATGGCGTTGATTGATAAAACGGTCGGTCGTGGCGGCTCAGAATCAAATATTCCGTTTATCCTTTTATTATGTGCTTTTTTGACTGCGCTTATCTTTGTCACTCAGTGGGTTCAATACAACTTGACCTATAAGGTGTCATATGAGGAAAGCGCTGAGCGCCGGATGTCCCTTGCTGAAAAAATGCGTCGTCTGCCGTTGTCTTTCTTTGGTCAAAGAGATCTATCCGATTTGACAACAACGATGATGGGGGATTGCTCAAAATTGGAACGCATGTTTTCAAATGCGGTACCCGGCTTTTTGGGAACTGTCATCATGTTTATCATTATTTCCTGCGGATTGCTGGTGATTGACTGGCGTATGGGATTGTGTATTATCCTTCCGGTTCCAATTTCTGCACTTGTAGTGCTTGCCGCACGAAAAAAACAAATAAAGGCAGAAGAACGGAATCTGGATGCGCATCGAGCCGCATATGACAGTGTGCAGGAGTATTTAGATGTGATGAAAGAACTGCGCTCGGACGGACTTGAAAAAGCATATCTTGAGGATGTGGACAAAAAGTTAGAGCATGTTGTGTCTTGTGCGTTCCAAAATGAACTGCCCCCCGGAATCGCCGTGACATTAGCACAATTTTTCTTACGGTTTGGGATTGTGGCGGTATTGCTTGCAGGTGGTCTGATGGTTGCGGATGGAAGCCTTTCGGTTACCATGTTTATTTTATATCTTGTTATGGCCGGGCGTGTATATGAGCATTTGGTTCATCGTTCATGCTGATGGCGGAAATGATCTCATCTCTTGTCAGTATTAAACGGACAAAACAAATGGAGGCTATCAAGGAGCAGGGCGGGCAGCCTGTCTGCAATAATCAGGGATATGATATTGAATTTCAGGATGTTGTGTTTACCTATCATGCAGATTTGGAGGATACGGCTGTTTCTGGCAGACATGGCGAGCGTGTCCTGAATGGTGTTTCCTTTGTGGCAAAGCAGGGTGAGATTACTGCGCTGGTAGGCCCGTCAGGAGGCGGAAAATCTACCGTTTCCCGACTGGCGGCAAGATTTTGGGATGCTGATTCCGGCAGGGTTTTATTAGGCGGTGTGGACGTTACTACAGTAGAGCCTGAAACGCTGTTCAAAAATTATTCGATTGTGTTCCAGGAAGTTACTTTGTTTGATCAATCCGTCATGGAAAATATCCGGCTGGGGCGGCAGAATGCCACCGATGAGGAAGTGCTGGCGGCGGCAAGGGCCGCGCAATGCGAGGAGTTCGTATCACGGCTACCAGAAGGCTATCAAAGCAATATCGGAGAAAATGGGTGCATTCTTTCCGGCGGTGAGAGACAGCGTATTTCGATTGCCAGGGCAATCTTAAAGGATGCTCCTGTTGTAATATTGGACGAGGCCACCGCTTCTATGGATGCGGAAAATGAAACCCTTGTCCAGCAGGCGTTGTCAGAACTGCTGCAAGGAAAAACTGTGTTGGTGATTGCTCACCGCATGAGGACGATTGCAAATGCGGATAAGTTGTTGTTTTGGATCACGGACAGGTCGTGGAAATGGGAACGCCAACAGAATTATTAGAAGAAAACGGGTTGTTCCAGCGATTGGTTGCAGCACAAGGCGGACACTTATAAAAATGCAGATATTTGCATGTGCGTTAAATAATCAAACAATTATTCGCAATTTGAACATCACATATTTAGCCAAAATAAAAGACCCTCCTGCATGGGGAGGGCTTCGCTGTTCTTATGCTACAATCTCCGGGATTTCCCCGACAAAGCTATAAACAATCCTGACTTCCTGCACCTTCTGGCCGTCCACCTTCTTAACCTCGCCAATCAGGATTTTGCTGATAAGCCGGTTCAGTGCGGACTTCGCTTTCCTGTGCATCCGCCCGGCTCTGCATCACCGCCAGATCGTGTAGGCACTTCTGGTTGGCTTCCTGCTCCTGTTCCAGCACCGCCGTCATCTTCATAAACCGCTGCTCGGTGAGGACGCCTTTGGCTTATCCGTATACAGGCTTAAAAACATCCCGTCAATTTCCTGATTCCGGGCTTCCAGCCGTTTCCGTTCCTTCTCTGTCTGGGAAGCGTCCACCAGATACCGACGCTCCATCCGGCTGCTAAGCCGCTGGTAGAACGCATCGGCGTCCTTCATGGCCTGAGCCGCCAATTCCTGTATATCCTTCAGCACCAGATTGTACAAATCCCTTGCTTCAATCTTGTGGCTGTTACAGGCGTTCTTACCCAGCCGGTTGTAGGTCTGGCAGATATAGTATGCTGTGGCAGATGGTGTTATGGCAGTACATATGGCAGAAAAATATACGGGGAAAATGTAAAGTGAACTCCGCCTTTTTGCATAGGAATTGTTTTGTTAAGTTAAATAATGAAACAGAAAATAGCCATTTTGATAGACCATATTAACTATAAATAATCAGAATTTGAATAGTGAACTTTTTATACTGAAATATGTACGATTTCAATAATGACATGAACTTATGGGAACGTATAGCGGATACTTTGTGAACTTTATCCTGATACAATGATTATGCTGATGAAAGAAGGCATAGATAACTGAATACAAGAAAGAGACGAAAGCCTCAGTAGTTAAGAAAAAACTACTGGGGCTTTTTTTCGTGCCTGAATTTATCGGCCAATAACTGCGGGTATGTCCCGGCAGGATAAAGGCGGAGCAGGCATGATCCTAAACAGAGGTCCTCCTTCTGGATTTGAAACGAGCAACAAGATTTCAAATTCAGGAGGAACGGATATGTATATTGAACACCCATATTTTTATGAAGGAAAGTATTACGCAAATATTGATGGAGAAATGATCGAGATTACAAAAGAAGTTGCGTATGCGATGAACAATTTTTACAGAAGCAGCAAGGCAAAAAAAGTTGAGATTAAGAACGAACAGGGGAAAGTCGTGGATAAGATGCTGCGGGAGGTACCTTACAGTGGACAGTCCATCGATGGAGAAGGATTCATGATTGAGGATTTCCCGGATCTGAATTGCGACGTGGAGCACAGTGTACTGACGAAAATGGAACAGCAGGATATTCATAGAGTGATTGATCAGCTGAATACCGAGGAACGCATGATTATTTATGGCATTTTCTTTGAAAACAAGACACAGACACAGATGGCAGAGATTATGGGGATTTCCAGACAGGTATTAGCTTACAAGCTGAAAACGATCCTTAATAAAATGCGTGAAATGTAATATGAAAAAATTTTTTAAAAAATTCGGAATTTTTTTGCATCTGCGAAGTCATTTGACTTTAGTAATTAGAGGAGCTTTAAGGACTCCCTAAAATGCACCATGAAAACTGAATATCCAATAATAACTGACGTGACATTTCATACAGTGAGCACGAGGAAGATGCCGCTATAGGATTATAAGACGTAAGAAACTTTTTTGAGCTAATAATACTGCGAAAAAGCACTGACCAAAGCCAGTCGGCAGGCTGGTGATGCGATGACATGTGTGAGATGCGATACACTTGCAGACCCTGAGAAGTCTGTAACTGGTAAACCTATGAACTGCCAGAGCTGGAAACGAGAGTTTGGGGGTTGTGGTCCGGAGTGTAGCATTCGGACAGGTTATTATTCCCCTCTTGCAGATGCAGGAGTAACGATTCGGGGTATCGAGGATAAATAGAATCGAGCGAGCACTGTTTAATAATCAAATTGGCTATAGAGGTTATACGGCAGAGCTTTCCTTATGGTAAAGAACTCTGCCGTATTCCTGTGGAGCAATATAGCGCTATGAATGCTTTACAAATAAAAAAGATTGGAGAGATGACAAGTGACGATTCGAAGAGGAGATATCTTATGGGCGGATCTCGGTATGTTCCCGACAACTTCGGTTCAGGGTGGAGTAAGACCGGTGATCGTAGTAAGTAACAACAAAGCTAATACATACAGTTCAGTCATTACAGTAGTTCCGCTGACGTCAAGAATATATAAGAAGCGGTATTTACCAACACATGTATTTATCAGTAAATACGATATGACAGGGATCCGAAAAGGAAGACTGGCATTGGCTGAACAGGTTATGAGCATTTCTACAAAATGTATTATTGAGAAATGTGGAAGAGTAAATAAGTGGAGCCTGGATCGGGTACTGAAAGCAGTACGGATTCAGATGGGAATGGAAGGAGAAGGGCATGACAGCAGAGGAATATAGAAATTATCTGGATCAGGATTTCAGTGATGTAGATATCAATGAAATGATGGATCTACGGATGATAAAAGCAGACAGAAATAAGCCACTTCAGGAACGGAGAGATATTTTTCTGAATAAAGTAGGAAATCCTTATCTGGTCCGGATCGGTAATATGAAAGTAAAAGTCAGATTTGCCAATAACGGTATATCTATGGAGCAGGCATTTGAGAATATGCTTCTGAGTGTCTGAAAAAGTACTGGCAAGATTGAGGGGACTGTGTTAGAATGTCGGTAAGGACAAATTATGCAGCCCCTTTTATTACATGGATTTTCTGACGTAATAAAAGGAGGTAAGATATGCATCAGAATATCAATAAAATCTATCATGCCGCCATCTATGTCAGATTATCTAAAGAAGATGGCGATATTTCCAGTTCAGCAAAACTGGAAAGTAACAGCATTTCTAACCAGAAAGCTTTGATTCTGGATTTCCTGAAAGACAAAAAAGATATTGAAGTTGTTTCAGTCCGAGTTGATGATGGCTACTCAGGCTCTAATTTTGAGCGCCCTGCATTCCAGGCAATGCTGGAAGATATCCGGCGTGGGATTGTAGACTGCGTAGTGGTAAAAGACTTATCACGATTTGGAAGGGAATATATTGATTCCGGGAAGTATATCGAGAGATTATTCCCGGCTCTTGGTGTGCGTTTTATTGCCATCAATGACAATTATGACAGTCTCAAGGGAAAGAATCAGGCAGACGAAATCATTATCCCATTTAAGAATTTAATCAATGATGCTTATTGCCGTGACATTTCTATTAAGATCAGGAGTAATCTTGAGATTAAGAGGAAAAAAGGTGAGTGTGTGACTCCGTTTGTAGCTTTTGGATACAGGAAGACAAAGACAGATAAGCATAAATTAGAGATTGATCCATCTGCAGGCAGTGTAGTACAGGATATTTTTAAGATGAAGCTGCAGGGAATGAGTCAGGATGCGATCGCTAATCGTTTAAATGAACTGGGTATTCTTTCCCCATTTGAGTATAAAATCAGCAACGGCAGTCGTTATGAAACAGGCTTCCGGCAGAAAGAACAAGCACTTTGGAGTTCTGTTACCGTCCGCAGGATACTGGAAAACGAGGTTTATATCGGAAACCTTGTGCAGGGAAAAAGGACAACACCGAACCATAAAGTGAAGCAGACTTATGTGAAACCGGAAGATGACTGGATCCGGATTGAGAAAAATCATGAGCCATTGGTGAGTGACCGTGATTTTGAAATTGTTCAGAGACTTCTGGGCATGGATACACGTACTTCGCCTGACCAAAAGCAGGTATATCTGTTATCCGGAATTGCTGTATGTGCGGATTGTGGTGCACCTATGACAAGAAAGGTTTCTACTGTGGCAGGGAAAAAATATGCTTATTATCTATGTTCCGCAAATAAAGAAACAAAACGCTGTTCCAGTCATAGAATACCGGAAAAGGATCTGGAAGATGCCGTACTGGTGATGCTGAAACAGCATATCCAGAATATCCTGCACCTGAAAAGAGTCCTGGAATTTATTGGTACTGTGCCATTTCAGGAGATCAATGTGAAGAAGCTGCAGGACAGGCTGGAGAAGAAAAAGCAGGAGACAGAACGCTGTAAGGAGTTACGGATGATGCTCTATTCGGATATGAAAGAGGGTATTGTATCAAAAGAAGACTATGTCGAGCTTCATGCAGCCTATGGAAAGAGGCTTAGAAATGCGGAAGAGAGTATCCGTGCGATCCGGAAAGAAATGGATAGTGAGCTGGAAAAAGCAGACAAAGCCAATACCTGGCTGGATTATTTTGTGAAATATCAGGATATTGAAGAACTGTCCCGCACTGTGGTGGTAGAACTGATCAGGCAAATTAGAGTATATGATAAAAAGAATATAGAGATCACTTTTGATTTTGATGATTGTTATCAGACATTGCTGAGTCAATTACCGACTATGGGAGTTGATACGGTAATAGATGATGATAATAATCTGCAGGTCAAGGTAAAGGAGGTTGTATAAAATGGCACGAAAGAGCAGGAAAAACATTCCGGAAGTAGTCAGCAGTGCAACCGCCCAGACAGAGATGAGCAGACCATTCCGGGCAGGATTGTATGCCAGAATTTCAATGGAAACAGAAGAAATCTTAGAAAGAGGAACGATAGAAACCCAGGTGGAATTGATGAAAAACTTTGTAGCAGATACGGAAGATATTTCGGTTGCGGAAGTTTATAAGGACTCAGACTATTCAGGTACAAATTTTGACCGTCCTGGATTCGTACAGATGATGGAAGATATCAAGCATGGAAAAATCAATTGTGTTATTGTAAAAGATTTGTCCAGACTTGGAAGAAATTATGTCGAAACCAGTAATTATATAGAACGAGTATTCCCGTTTTTCCATGTAAGATTCCTGGCTGTGACAGATGATTTCGATTCCTTCAGAGAGGGTGTGGATCTTACAGTTCCATTGAAGAATATTATCAATGAGTTCTATTCGAAAGACCTTGCCAAAAAGAGCAGCAGCGCCAAAAAAGCACTTTGGAAAAAGGGAAAATTTACAAGTGCCTGGGAACCGTATGGTTACAGAAAGTCAGAAGAGGACCATCATCAGCTGATCGTTGATGAAGAAGCTGCAGAACATCTGAAGAGTATATTTTCTATGTATATGGATGGCAGGAACTATAGTGATATCGCAAGACAGCTCAATAAAGATGGCGTTTTATCGCCGACTCTACAGAGAAAATTTTATAAAACCGGTGAAAAGCCGCTTCCTGAGTCAAAACCCTGGAACAATTATGAAGTGAAACGAGTACTTCAGGATGTTCATTGCACAGGTGATTCTGTATTTGGAAAATACCAGCAAAGTGTTTTTCAGGGAAATAAACAGAGAAACCGACCAGAGAGTGAATGGCTGCATGTGGAGAATACACATGAAGGAATTATAGATAGAGAGCTGTTTCAGCAGGTACAATCTAAAATACAGGAATATACGGAAGCGTATAAGAAGAGACATCAGCAGAACAATGGGCTATTCGAAATCATAATTTCTATACAGGAAAGATATGGTGCGGAGGCTGTGGCAACCGCATGACATTGTCCAGAGAAAGAAATGGCACATTCTTTTATATCTGCGGAGCCAATACCAACTATAAATCAGGGGGAAAGCAATGTAAAGGGCACAGAGTCAGAAAAGAATATGTGGATGACGATGTTCTTCGCCTGATTCAAACGCATATGAAAACAGTATTGGATGCGGAAAAAATGATTCAGGAAATGAATACAGCTTCCAAAAATCAGACACAGTACCTGCTTTTGGATAAAGAAGTGGGGAAACTTCGACGGGAACTGAGCCGTATCAGTAAGCGTAAATCGGATTTATATGAAGATTACTCGGAACGTTTGATTACAGAAGAAGAGTACATACAGTTTTCTCGAATCTATTCCAATGAAATTGAGAATATCAAGAGCCGTCTGGACACAGTATTGGCGGCACAGGTTCGGTATTCCCAGGATTACCACATTGAAGAAGGCTGGGGAAATGTGATACATACTTATATGTCAAAGCGTAAGCTGACAAAAGAAATGGCAGATACCTTTGTGGATTCAATTATTATCCATGGTAAGTATGATTATGAGATCAAGCTGGTATATGACGATCAGTTTGCAGATTTACAGAAATTAAAGAAAGAGAAGGAGGCGCAGTCAAGATGACAGATCATAGAAAAACAGCTGTTTACATCCGTTTATCCGCAGAAGATGACAATGTAGATGCAGAGCCAAAAAAGAGAGCGACAGTGTAACTTCTCAGAGAATTCTGTTAAAATCATTTGCAATTGATGAGCTTGGTGTAGCTGAGTCGGATATTTTGGAATATGTGGATGACGGTGTCAGCGGTACTCATTTTAAAAGGCAGGGATTTCAACAGCTGCAGGATGACATGAAAAGCGGAGAAATCGGCTGTGTAGTCGTGAAAGACTTTTCCAGATTTGGAAGAGACTATCTGGAAGTTGGATTTTATATTGAATATATTTTCCCACTTCTACAGATTCGATTTATTTCGATTAATGACAGCTATGACAGTGCAGCAAGCAGCGGAATGACTGGTGGAATGAATGTAGCATTGCAGAATCTGGTATACAATATGTATAGCCTGGATTTGTCCAAGAAAATTTCATCAGCATTGCAGACAAGAACGAGAAATGGTACACGCCTTCCGGTAAATGCCAGATATGGCTATAAAAAAGGAAAAGACGGAAGACTGGAAGTTGATCCGGAGGCTGCAAAAGTCGTGAAAATGATTTTTCGGATGGCAGCGGAAGGAACAAGTTTTGCAGATATTACAAGGGAATTGAACAGACAGGCGATTGCCACTTGTGATGAGCAGAAATTATCAAGAGGGGATCAGGTGCAGTTCCAGAGGTTTGACACGATCAAAAAGAAACACTGGAGCCCTACGACAGTAGCGGCAATTGTCCGGGATGAGATTTATATTGGAACCAGAATCTGGGGAAAAACACGTTGCAGTATGCATACCGGTCATAAAGCAGTTCTGAATGATGAAACAGAATGGGTTCGCCTGGAAAATCATCATACGGCAATTATAGACAGGGCATTGTTTGAAAAAGCAAATGAAATGCATCCGAAAAAGAAGAGAAGTGTTGCGGAATCACGCACCAATTACTCTGGAAAGACGTAAAAAGCAGCCAGCATTGCTGTTATGTGCCAACTGTGGGCATTCTTTGCTAAAAGAAACGGAGCATCTGCTAAAATGCTCAGATGCTCGAACCAATGGAGATCCTGTGTGTCGAAGTCTGGTGATCCGACGGGAACCGCTGGAGGAGAATATCCTTGGGCTTGTTCATCAGTATGCAGCGTCAATGTTGGAAAAAGAAAAGAAAGTATCTTCCAACAGGCAATGCGACTACAAAGAGATCAATACCGCAGAATTGCAAAAACAGAGCCGACAGTTGACCTCGGAAAAGATGAAACTCTATGATGATTACAAAGATGGTCATATAGATCGTGATTCGTATAAGCAGAGAGCTGGAAAGATAAGTGTACAGCTGGAGGAAATAAAACGAAAGATAGAAGATGCGGAGAATAGCAAAAAGCTTCTTGAACAAAATGAACTTTCTGATAAAATAAAACTAAAAGATTTCTTGGGAATTCAGAAGTTCGATACAGAGAAGCTGCGTGAGATTATCAAGGTGATCCGTGTTCATAGTCAGGATGAAATCGAAATCGAATGGAATTTTGACGTTATTTTTTCAGAACAGAGATAACTTGAGCAGGACAAGAATGACTTATCAAAAGATAATAAAGGTGCTGGGACTACCTGATGGAAGCGTCAGATAGTCTTCGGCAGAAAAAAATAAAATTTTTTTTGTCCTATACTTGACACATCCACATGTGTGCAGACATACCTTCTGTTCCAAGATGGCTAAGAGCGGAATGAATCCGAAAACTCTGCAGTACATTATGGGACACGCGGATATTTCGGTAACCATGAATACCTATACGCATTTTACCGGAGAGGATGCACGGGAAGAATTCCAGAAGTTATTTGGTGGTGAAGAAGAGTCGGTACAAAGGCAGAAAAGGTCCTGGTAACCCCGGTGGCAAAGTTGTAAAAAAAAGGCCGTTTTACAACAATTTTACAACAAATTTGTTGTAAAACGGTTGTCAAAATGCTTGAAAATGCCTCGAAGTACCGGATTCAGGAGAAAAATGCCAAAGTGGCAAATCGTTACATTTGGTTGCATAAGTATGACAAATCGTTGCATTTAAAAGATAAAAAAGGAGTTTCAAAAAAATGATAAAAATACTGTTTGTTTGCCACGGCAGGATTTACTGTTTAGAATAAAAAGTCTCAAATCGTCTTAAATACTTCTATAAATAGCAGTTCTTGTGTTTCATTCTCAATTTTACCAATGATTTACCAATATTTCTGGAGAGCCAGACTTGCAAAAAAATGAGCCAGAATGAGGAGATTAAAAACATGAGCGAATTGAAACCAAGAATAACGGAAAACGGAATTGATTATATCCTTGTCGGAGATTACTACATCCCGGACTTGAAGCTGCCGGAGGAACACCGCCCTATTGGAAAGTATGGACGGATGCACCGGGAATATTTAAGAGAAGTTCATCCAGCCAGATTGAACACATTGATACTGACCGGAGAAATGTGGACATATCTTGCAGACCTGAACGAACAGGCACAGAAACGGTTAGTCACCATCATGGAGCAGATGAAAACTGCCGAGGGCGTAACCGAGAAATTGAAGCGTACCCAACAAATGGAATGGGTGCAGCGTTGCAATAACATTCATAATCGGGCAGAAGAAATTGTTTTGCATGAGATGATTTATTCATAATGGTAGGAGTGAGAATAGTATATGGATAGTTGGTTTACCGTTGAAAAAATAGACTGCAATACATTTGCCATCAGCGAATATAAGCACTGGGAAGAAACGCATAGTTATCTTCTATGTGGAGAGAAAATGGCTGTTTTGATTGATACAGGTTTAGGTATTTCCAATATCCGAAAAAATTGTAGATACCTTAACGCAACTGCCCATTATGGTAATTACTACTCATATTCATTGGGATCACATCGGTGGGCACAAATATTTTAAGTTTATCGCAGTCCATGAAGCAGAAAGGGAATGGCTATCAGCTAAATTTCCTATTCCTCTGCAGGTAGTAAAACATAGTCTTATGTGTAAGCCATGCAATTTTCCTTTAGATTTCAATATAGACCAATATCAGATTTTTCAAGGTGTCCCACAAATGCTTTTACATGACGGAGATAGCATTGATTTAGGAAAACGCAAATTGATAGTTATTCACACACCCGGTCATTCTCCCGGACATTGTTGTTTCTATGAAGCGGATAGAAAATATCTGTATTCTGGCGATTTGATATATAGAGGTTGTCTTGACGCTTTTTATCCATCAACAAACCCGCAAGAATTTTGGAAATCTGTTAGAAAAATTCAATCTTTAGAGATAAGACGAATTTTGCCCGGACATCATCATTTATCTATTCCAGTTACTATAATTGATGAGATAGAGACAGCTTTTCATAATTTGTCAAATGAAGGAAAATTAAAACAAGGGCATGGCATATTCAGCTATGAGGGGTTTCAAATTCATATCTGAAATATAAATATCAGATTGCATTTTGAAAAATTTAACTGAATAACCACAACACAAACCGCTGCTACATGGGAGCCAACAAACCATGCAACAGCGGTTTTTTCTTTACCGTTTTTTCCTCTGGCTGATAGGCGTTCCCATTTTCTTTGATTTTTTGAGAATCCGGATGAGCCAGCGAAATTCTTCATCTGACAGATTTTTATAGTTGATGCCGAGCTGCTTGCAGTAAAGGACAACCAGCTTTTCATCCCGGCTGCCTTTGAAATTTTCGACCGCTTCCAGATTTTCTTTCAATTCATCGGCAACGGTGGTCTGGGGCGCACTCTCACTGTCTTTTTTGTGAGCTTCCCGAATATCCCGGATAATAAGGTTGAGGTCATCCAGCACCATGTGCTGAAATATTCATCATCACTGATATGGGCGGCTTGCAGCACTTTCAAATGTGGGTCATCTTCGCCGGGGCGATACCGTTCTATAATTTCATGCCGGACGGTATCGACAAGGGCATTGAGGTTTTGAATCTGCATGGTGGCAATCCCATCCACATAAATCTCAATGTCCGCAAGAAACTTGATAAAGTCCTTATGGGTGGCAAGTTCGCAGAGCAGACGGTTGTTAATCCGACCGCTTTTCAGAAGTGCAACCATCTCATCGTTCAAATGCAGCTCCGTCAATGGCGTGTTGATCTGCTCCTTGTTCTCTGTCCGGCACAGCAGATAATCAACGGAAACCCCATAGAAGTCTGCCAGCGTGATGAGGTTTCCATGATTGATTTCCTTAAAATCTTCTTTTTCATAACTTCCAAGAGCTGATTTGGAAATGCCCGTCAGCTTTGATAATTCTTCCAGATTTAAGCCTTTGTCCTTGCGGAGTTCCCAAAGGCGTTCCTGTATGGTAGTTGCTCCATTCATGGGCGCACGCTCCTTTCCGGCGGCTTCATTGCTGCCGCTTAACTGGATTATATCACACTTTCCGCAATCGTGGAAATTTCTGATTTTTACCCCTAATTCCTACTTTGTGGACATACGGCACAGGGCACAAAAATGTTCTATGATACAGGTAGTTCATCGATGGATTATTCCAATCGAATGACCAGCCTGTGTGGGATATGCTTCCCCGGCGATGTAGCGCCATGACTTTTGGCA
>ENA-OQIG01000666-OQIG01000666.1-human-gut-metagenome-genome-assembly--contig:-NODE-666-length-18534-cov-2.761069_pt1 | contig 18534 bp, 19 predicted proteins | sample MGYA00242576_ERZ504741 | MGnify/ENA primary metagenome ERZ504741 (study PRJEB26092, sample SAMD00036436) | human gut metagenome | host: Homo sapiens | study: EMG produced TPA metagenomics assembly of... | reverse complement strand
GGAAGAAGACTATGAAAAATTTGTATGCAGCGTATGTGGATATGTTTATGAAGGAGCAGAAGCACCGGAAGTCTGTCCGATCTGTAAAGCACCGAAAGAGAAATTTATCGAGCAGGGCGAGGATCTGACCTGGGCAGCAGAGCACGTAGTTGGCGTAGCATCCGATGTTCCGGAAGATATCAAAAAAGATCTGAGAGCCAATTTTGAGGGTGAGTGCTCCGAGGTTGGTATGTACCTGGCAATGTCCAGAGTAGCATTCCGCGAGGGATATCCGGAAGTAGGTCTGTACTAATGAAAAGCAGCTTACGAAGAGGCAGAGCACGCAGCAAAATTCGCAGAGCTTCTCGCGAAGTCGTAACCGACAGCACCAAGAAAAACCTGCAGATGCGTGTAGAAGCAGAGAACGGAGCAACCGCTGGCAAAACAGATCATTGCAAAACGTGCCAAAGCCCTGAATCTTGATGCAATCCATGACACCGTGCATGAGATGGCAAGAGACGAAGCTAGACACGGAAAAGCATTCGCTGGTCTGCTGGCTAGATATTTTGGTAAATAAAAATTTTTAGTAGAATAAATTTATTGAAGAGAGAATGGAGAAATCTGTTCTCTCTTTTTGTGCGTTTTTTCTGCATTTCCTATGTCTTTTTCGTGTACAGCTGTCTTTTTGATAAATCCCAAGGAAGAAAATGTGCTTTTAATTTTAAATGAAGAGCAGTGCGAACAGGATGTTTGCAACACAAAATGTCGGCAAATAATACCGATTTAATGCCGGAAATAATACGGTGCATGGGACATTAAGTAAAGAAAAGCTGATAAGCTGGGATTTTTATGATTTATTCACAGCTTATCAGCTAATACATATCAATTATTGAGACAGTTGTATATTGAACAGTGTTGAGAAAACATAATAGAGTAATCTGATTTTATTCTTCTATTCGTTTTTTGTCATAGCAGATAAAGGTATAAGTTCCATTATCTGCGAGAGGATGTGTTTCGCCAGAAAAAACAAAATTGCGATCCGTAACATTTCCAGAACGAATATCCTGACATACTTTGAGCACATCTTCTAAAGTGGTTGGCTTGGAATCTCCATTTCCATGTGAGATCAGGACTCGGTCATATTTTCCGGCAATTTTTTTCTGTAGCGCTCGTAAATTTTTTCATAGGAAGCAAGTCCCGTGGAAATTTGTCAAACAGGAATAAAAATGGATTGCAGGCATCACCGAGAAGAATTGTCCGCTCCTCCGGAATCAGCATGACAACACTGCCCAGGGTATGACCGGGTAATTCATAAATAACAACATGAATTCCACCAAGCTCAAAAACATCACCTTCCTGCAGATTATGAAATTTTTCAAATGGAGCAGATGGTATCATATCTGTTTCTTTGATAAGCCCTTTTTCAGGACACAATCCTTTCGCGCCTTCCAGACGGAAGCCTTTTTCAGAATGAAGCTGATATACGGATTTATCCTTATGATTCAGATAAATTTCTTCAAATTCATTGGCGCCCATGGCGTGATCTACATGACCGTGGGTTATCAGGACTTTTAATGGCTTGTTAGTCAGGTTATGGATACAGTTTTTTAAACTATAGAACCCGCATCCAGTGTCAATTAGGACAGCTGCTTTGCTGCCTTCAATCAGATACATAAATTCTGTGCAGAATCCATGAATTCTTGTAATGTGTTCTGAAATTTTTTCAGTTTTAAATTGCATAGTAGAACCCCCATTCTTTTTGCTTTAAATCTAAGTATAGCATAGAAATTAGTTGAAAAGTTGTTGAAAAACAGCAAAACATAGGAATAAATTTAATAAAACACAGCATAGAAAATGTGTATGTGTCAAAAAACACAAAAAAATATAAAAACAAGATCAAAAATATCATATAAAACAAAAAGCATATTTGATATACTGAGATTATTCAAAATCATATGAGTTTGTAGAAACTGAAATTTGCAAATTTAAAAGGGAGAATTCTTATTGTCTAATATCAGACAGGGTTTTAAAGGAGGTTTTTATGAAACGAAAAATAATATCAGTGATGCTAACGGGCACTATGATCGCAGGAATGCTTACAGGCTGCGGTTCAGACAGTAGCAGTAAAAGCAGTTCAAGTGTAATTTCCGGGTCGTCAGAAACTGAAACGGAGACTACAGAAGCAGACGAAAGTGATGATAAGACACCAGTCACATTTGAATATTTCAATGCAGACGGCAAAAATGGAAATTGGGATAATCCGGTAGCAAAAGCGATCACAGAGGCAACTGGTGTTACGTTGGATGTCAGCTATCCGGTTGCATCGCAAGGAGATGCAAAAGAGGATGTTGCGTTGATGATTGCAAATGATGAATATCCGGATCTGATTTATGCAAAATCAAATGCAACGGATCTGTATGCAGCCGGTGCCTTAATTGATATGACAGATCTGATTGAAAAATATGGACCCAATATAAAAAAAATGTACGGAGATGAGCTGGAAAAATTACAGTGGAGTAAAGATGATCCGGGAATTTATCAGCTTTCTTATGCGGGTGTAAATCAGAAAACACTGACAACAGGAGGAACTTGCCAGATCCAGTGGGCTGCACTGAAAGAGAATGATTACAAATATCCAAAAACAATAGATGAATATGAAAAAATGATCAAGAGCTATTTGGCAGCTCATCCAAAGACAGAAGATGGTTTGGATATGATTGGAATTACTATGAGTGCATCAGACTGGCATTGGCTGATTACACTGAGTAACCCGGCAGGCTTTATCGCAGATGCAGCGCCGGATAATGGACAGTGGCTGATTGATGATGACTATACAGTACATTTAAAAACGGTTACGCCGGAAGAAAAAGAGTATTTTAGATGGTTATGCCGTATGTACAATGAAGGAATTCTGGATCCGAATTTTGCAACACAGACGGATGATGACTATATTGCAAAGGTTGCCAGTGGCCGTGTTGTTGCCTTGACAGATTCAGAATGGCACTATAGTCAGTGTGAAACAGCATTGATGGCTGATGGAAAAGTAGATCAGACATATGTTGGACTGCCGGTAACCTTAAGAGAGGATCAGGTCTGCAAATCTCTTTTGTATCAGGGAACAACGGTCGGATATGGAATGGCAATTACAAAAAGCTGTGAGGACCCAGTTCGTGCAATCAAATTCATGGATTATCTGTGCTCGGATGAAGGACAGATTTTATATCATTGGGGAATTGAGGGAGAAAATTATTTCCTGGACGAAAATGGAAAGCCGTATCGTACCGATGAAGAAGTTGCCAAAGCACAGTCAGATCCAGACTATCATAAGAACACAGGCATTGATAACTATACTGGATTTCCAATCTATGGAGCAGGTTCTTACACTGAGGACGGATTCCCGTATACTCCAACGACGAAAGAATCTGTGATTGCAAATTATAACGAAGCGGAAAAAGCCGGATGCGAGGCAATGGGAATCGAAATGCTGACAGATATGTTTCCGCAGCCAGAAGAATTTGAGCTTCTTCCATATTCTGCACTCTGGCATATCAGCAGCCACAGGAGCTGACCGAGCAGCAGAATACAATTTCGGATATTACTTGGCCAGGGCTGGTAAAATGTGTTTCGGGTACAGAAGAGGAATTTGACGCAAATTGGGACAACATGGTAAACGAACTGGAAGAAAATGGTCTGGCGGATACAGAGAAGGCTGTTACTGAATTCCTTGCTACGAAACTTGTGAATACTGATAAATGAAAAATCTAAATTTCCCGGCTATACTGGGAAGAATAGAGTAGTTGAAAACGTTGATGATTGCAATAAAAACGCCAAACTTCTATGCAGCAATGAAGTTGACACTGCAAGCTAAATTTACGTATAGAACAGGTACGAATCTTACATACAAGTCGCTGTATACCAGTGAACTGTAATCAGCTTTAGTCCGCGATTATGATAGCCTGGTTGATTTTTTACTTGAAGTGAGTATAATTAGGTAAGAACAGAAATGTTCTCGATGTAAGAGCATCGTTAAAAGTTGGACTGCAGATGGAGCAGGATAAATTTCCATCTATTTAGGTCCTTTAATAAGACATTGAGTCTGACAGCTTGGAGTAAGTTATAGTCCACGTGGGGACTTAATGATTTCCATGCCGTTAAAGGTATCTTAACTGGATACCGAGGCTGACAACCAGCAGAAAACTCTTTACAAAAGATGTTCTTAGAGGAGTGTGGTTAAGTATCACACTCCTCGTTACATATGAGATATGGATAGTAAAAAAGAAAGGGATTTCAATATGGAAAAACAGACAGGCTGTGTCCACATCTACTGTGGGGATGGAAAAGGAAAGACGACTTGTGGTATGGGACTCTGCACGCGTGCGGCAGGGTATGGATACCGTGTTTTGATTTATCAGTTATGAAAGATAACAGCACGAGCGAGCGGAAGGTGCTCTTACTGTCGCCGAATGTGACGTTTGTGCCGGGGCAGGACAAGATAAAGTTTTCGTTTCTGATGACACCGGAGGAGAAGGCAGAGCAGAAACGGTATTATGAAGAGCAGTTTCAGAAAGTGACAGAAAAAGCAGTTCAGGAAGAATACGATGTACTGTTTCTGGACGAGCTGGTTTATACGATTGGAAGCAAACTGTTTGATGAGCAGCTCCTTCTGGATTTTCTGGATCACAAGCCGGAGAAGCTGGAAGTGATTCTGACCGGGCAGGGACCGTCGGAGGCGCTGATTGAGCGGGCGGACTATGTTTCGGAGCTGAAAAAAATCAAGCATCCGTTTGACAAGGGTCTTGCGGCAAGAGATGGAATCGAGCGGTAACGCTGAAAAAACAAGAAAAAAGATACTGTTTTGCGGGGAAGGTGATTCCATGCAGAACAGTATCTTTTTCTTGATTTTGCGGCAATGAACCAAAATCTGTGATGGAACAAGTTTCTGGTGATTGCCGCGATAACCTGAGAAGTATCTGGAAGGCGCTGTAAGACAGAAAATAACGTTATTATTTCGCACCGCGATCCGCAATCATTTTCGTGGATTTCTTCACGCAGTACAGACATGTCGGTGCGATATAGCAGCAGGCGGCGAGCCACGCAGCCTGATCCGCAAAGCAGATTGCGGTGAAGCCAAACGCACCGACAAATCCCAGGCAGACAATCGTTCGTGCCAGCATCTCCATTACGCCGGAGAAAACGGCTCTTCCCGAGTAGCCAAGTCCCTGCGTTACCATACGGCAGACATTCAAAATACCAAGCATCCAGTAGAAAAATCCGAGGCAGCGCAGATATTTTGCAGAAGCGTTGATTGCTTCGAAAGCAGAGCTGACAATAAAGAGCTTTGTCAGCGGCCGTCCGAACAGAATCATGATGACACCTGCAAACGCACCATAGCCGACACCGACAAGCACACCCTGGCGGAGTCCCTGACGGATTCGTTTTGCCTGGCCTGCTCCGAGATTCTGACTGCAGAAGACGGAAGCCGCGGTACTGATCGCATCAAACGGCACATCATAAACTGTTTGATTTTCATAGCAGCTGTGAACGCCGAAACATAAACACTGCCAAGTCCATTATTCGCTGACTGCATCACCATACTGCCGATCGCCGTGATCGAAAACTGCAGTCCCGTCGGAATGCCCATTGCGAGGAGTTCCTGCGCGGCATCCTTTCGCAGAGTGCGGTTTTCCTTTGTCGGAAGCAGGAGCTTTACCTTACGGGAAATAAAAAACAGACATAAAAGTCCGCTGATCGCCTGGGCGGAAATCGTCGCAATCGCCGCGCCTGCGCACCCCAGATGCAGAATGATAATACAGAACAGGTCGAGGAAAATATTCAGAATTGCCGAAAATGCCAGAAACAGAAACGGTGTGCGGCTGTCCCCGACGGCGCGCAGGATGCTGGAAAGATAATTGTACAGAATCGAAAACGGAATTCCGAGGAAAATCACAAGCTGATATGCGTAAGCATCCGCGAAAATATCGGACGGAACCGACAGCAGGTGCAGAATCGGTGCACAGAGTAAACTGCAGAGTGTGGTCAGAATGGCCGCAATCAGGACAGCAAGTGCAGCACCATTAAAAATATAATCGCGCATTTTATCAAGCTTTCCGGCGCCGAAATACTTGGCAACCGGGACACTGAATCCCGTGCAGCTTCCCATACAGAAGCCGAGCACCAGAAACTGTACACTGCTGCTTGCACCGACGCTGGCGAGTGCCTCCGGGCCAAGTGCCTGGCCGACAATCGCCGCATCAATGATGTTATACGTCTGCTGCAGCAGATTTCCGATGAGAAGCGGAAAGGCAAACGAGAGCATCAGCTTTACCGGATTTCCCTTTACCATAGATGTTGCCATAAAAAACGCCTCCCCTGCTTAATATGCACGTGAATTATAAACGAGCGCCGTCTTATTCAGGTTCTGGATCATGAAATAGTCGGCAACGAGCTGGCCAATTCCGCCGGTCAGGTAGCCGAGCAGCGTCCACAGAAGAATGGCGGAACCGTTTTCCTCAATCATCACACCGTAGCGGTCGTAGGATTCGCGGTACATGCGGTTCGCTTGTTTGTAACGCCAGTAAACGCCGTAAATTCCACAGGTAACCCAGGACAGAAGCAGCACGATAATGTAGTTTGGGCTGTCTTCGCCGTCACCGTAAAAGATGGTGTTCAGGTCTTCCACATAAACATACCAGAAGTAGATCGAGTAGAGTCCGCACGTCAGAAATGTGAGCAGAAGATAGAACCAGAAACTGCGGTTGTCTTTTACATTCATTTGTAAATACCTCCTTTAATTAAGATAGAACCATTGTAGCACGCGCCCGAGAGAAGGGTCAATAGAAAGGAGCGGGTCGTGGTAATAAATGCGCCAGGCATAAACGGCGAGAAGCAGCACGACAAGCACCGTAATGATCCCCTTTTTAAAACGCCGAAGTCCCGCCGTCTGTTCCGGCCCGAAGAAGAGCCATATCCCTGCGGGCAGTACGGCATAGACGAGCGGATGCATCCGAAATGCCGCCCGAAAATGACCGGAGAGCATTAACAGTACCGCGCGGCTCATTCCGCAGCCCGGGCAGGAAATGCCGGTGGAAAACCGGATCGGACAGCCGATGCCTGTGAGGGTGATGAAGGCGACGTAAACGCCGAGGAGCAGGCAGAAGAAAAAGAAATCGCGGCAGCGTTTCTTCAGAAAAGAAAGATACGCGCTGCCGCGGCCGGGATCACGTTTCATGGAGTTTGGTGACGGCGTATTCATATAAAGCCTCCTTGCGCTCGCTGTCGGTCGTGAGAAAATGCGAGTACAGAACGTCGATCATAACGAGAATCGGGAACTGCGGAGAGATTGCGCCGCCGTTTTTCAGATGCTCTTTGACCGCAAGCAGCAGGACTTCATCGCAGAAGGCATCGTAATCGCTGGAGCTGCGGGAAGTAAAGAGAATGGTAGAGGCTCCCTTTTCCTTTGCGGCTCCGAGCGCACGCAGCACCTCCGGTGTCTGTCCACTGACGGTAATGCCGATTGCAGCGCAGCTCTCATTGAGCAGAACGGCATTCATTTTCATGATGTGAATGTCGGTAATTGCTTCAATATCCACGCCTGCAAGCATAAAACGCAGCTTCATTTCCTGGGCGGAAAGTCCGGAGCTTCCAAGACCGTAGACATACACCCGACGCTTCGAAGTGAGAATATGGCAGATGCGGTCAATCTGCGCGCGGTCGGCGAGCGAGTAGCTTTTATTCAGCAGCTCCTGATACGTATTCAGCACCTGTTTGATGTGATCGTCCGTGCCAGGCAGTGCGGCGTTTAGACCTTCCTGGTAACGGTAGACAAATTCGCGGTAGCCGTGTAGCCGCATTTTTTCGCAAAGCGGGAGAGCGAAGCCTCCGAAACATAGAGCAGTTCCGAAACGTGGCGCGCGGACAGATCCGACTCGTCGGTATTATGAATAAAAAATCTGCTACCGTCCGTTCCAGGGGAGTGAACGAGGGATAGACAGACTCAATGACAGGAATAATCGATTTTTCAAAGTGTTCCATGGAACGTAAGTCCTCCTGGTATCTGTAAATATCTGAAAAAAATTCAGATCAGTTCTTGCTTTATTGTATCACAGGCAGAGTGGTGAATCAACTTTCAATTGTGTGTGAATTGCACGGGAAAGCGGGCGGAAAAATGGAAAGAACTTTAATGGCGTGAAAGTAATTTCTAAAATATAAAAATAGTTGAAAATAAAATCAACATAAATTATAATCAGAACAGATCAAAGAAAGAAGGCAAGACAATGATTATCAAAAACGGACGTGTATTTCAGGAAGACGGAACGTTTGCGGAAAAAGATCTTTATATAGAAGGAAAACGTTTCGTTTCCACAAAAGAAGAAGTGATCGATCAGGAAGTGATCGATGCGAAAGGCATGATGGTTCTGCCGGGACTGGTTGACGTACACAGCCACGGCGCTGCCGGACATGATTTTTCAGACGGAGACGTGGAAGGTTTAAAAGAGATCCTGCGCTACGAGAAAGCGCACGGCATCACCTCTTACTGCCCGACATCCATGACACTGCCAAAAGACGATCTGCTGAAAATCTTCGGAACCATCGAAGCAATCAAAGATGAGCCGGAAGCAGAAGTGATCGCCGGCGTCAACATGGAAGGACCGTTCATCGATCCGATCAAAAAAGGCGCACAGGCAGAGGAGAACATCGTGGCTCCGAACGCTGAGTTCTTCCGCGCATGCAATGCGGCGAGCGGCGGAAAAATCCGTCTCGTAACCCTGGCCCCGAATATGCCTGGCTCACTGGAATTTATCAAAGAGGTTTCCGATGAAGTCATGGTTTCCATCGGCCATACGACAGCAGATTATGACACCGCGCTGGCTGCCATGAAAGCAGGAGCACACCATGTCACCCATCTGTACAACGCCATGCCGCCGTTCGCCACACCGTAACCCTGGTGTCATCGGCGCCGCATTCGACGATCCGGAGTGCCGCATGGAGCTGATCTGTGACGGCTATCACATTCACGGTGCGGTTGTCCGCGCGACCTTCTCCATGATGGGAAGTGAGCGCATGGTTCTCATCAGCGATTCCATGATGGCAACGGGAATGCCGAACGGAACGTATTCCCTCGGGGGACAGGCTGTCTGGATGAAAGACGGAAAAGCAACCCTGACCGACGGTGAGACCATCGCGGGTTCCGCTACGAACCTGTACGACTGCATGAGAAAAGCAGTTTCGTTTGATATTCCGCTGGCAGATGCCATTTTTGCGGCAACAAGAAATCCGGCACAGAGCATCGGTATCTACGATGAAGTAGGATCCATTGCACCGGGCAAAAAAGCGCATGTACTTCTGGTGGACGACGAACTGAACCTGAAACAGGTTATTATGTAATTTATTATATAGAAGAAATTTGGAGGAAAAACAAATGTTATTAATTGAAGCAAAAGATTACAATGATATGAGCAGAAAAGCAGCAAACATCATTTCCGCGCAGGTGATCATGAAACCGCATGCAGTGCTCGGCCTTGCAACCGGATCTACCCGGTCGGCGCTTACAAACAGCTCGTTGAGTGGTACAACAAAGGTGACCTTGATTTCGCAAATGTCACCAGCGTAAACCTGGACGAGTACAAAGGACTCTCTCCGGAGAATGATCAGAGCTATCGTTACTTCATGAACACCAACCTGTTCAATCATGTCAACATCAACAAAGAGCGCACCTTCGTTCCGAACGGACTGGAGCCGGACAGCGAAAAAGCATGCGCAGCTTACAACGAAATCATCCGCAGCGTCGGCGGCATTGACCTGCAGCTTCTTGGACTTGGAAACAACGGCCACATCGGATTCAACGAGCCGGGCGCAGCATTCGAGAAAGAGACACACTGCGTTGACCTGACCGAGAGCACCATTCAGGCAAATAAACGTTTCTTTGAAAAAGTAGAGGATGTTCCGACCCAGGCATACACCATGGGAATCAAGAACATCATGCAGGCAAGAAAAGTTCTGCTGATCGTCAGCGGCGAAGGAAAAGCAGAGATCCTCGACAAGGTTCTGTACGGACCGGTTACTCCGCAGGTTCCGGCTTCCATCCTGCAGCTTCACAACGATCTGACAGTTGTAGCAGATGAAGCAGCAATGTCTGTGATCAAAGCAAACCACAGATAATTGTTACGATGAATGAAAGGTCCGCCGAATGGGGAGAATATGAAAAAATCCCCGTACGGCGGGCTTTTTTGCGGTTTACAAATCCATGTAAATGTGTTAGCATAAAACTAGCGCACAAAAGCAGTGCATAAAATGAAAACACAGTGACGAAGAGAGTACATCTGCATTCGCAAATTTACAGAGAACACCCCCGAAAACCATTCCGGTTTTGCAGGCTGAGAGGGGAGGAGGAGCGGCAGATCGAACATGGCTTCCGAGAGGCGCACCGAACCGTGAGAACAACAATCTGAAACGGTAAGGCTGCGACAGGTTCCGCCTGTTACAGCGGAGAGGTATAGCACATGTACCTGCAGAGGTTTCTGCCGTGAGGCAGGGACGAAAAGAAGTGGTATCACGGGTAAACAAACCTGTCTTCTTCCGACTACAAGAGAGCGGAATAAGGCAGTTTTTTTATTTGAAAGGAGAAATGAAAGCAATGGAAAAAATCAGACCAAAATATTATATCACCACGGCGATTGCCTACACATCCGGCAAGCCGCACATCGGAAACACCTACGAGATCGTACTCGCGGACAGCATCGCCCGCTTCAAACGTCAGCAGGGCTACGATGTATTCTTCCAGACCGGAACCGATGAGCATGGCCAGAAGATCGAGCTGAAAGCAGAAGAGGCAGGTATCACGCCAAAAGAATTCGTAGACAACGTATCCACCGAGATCAAGAGAATCTGGGATCTGATGAATACGTCCTACGACAAATTCATCCGTACCACCGACGCCGATCACGAGGCACAGGTACAGAAAATCTTCAAAAAACTGTACGATCAGGGAGATATCTACAAAGGATATTACGAAGGTCTTTACTGTACACCGTGTGAATCCTTCTTCACCGAGTCCCAGCTCGTAGACGGAAAATGCCCGGATTGCGGACGCCCGGTTACGCCGGCAAAAGAAGAAGCATATTTCTTCAAGATGAGCAAATATGCACCGAGACTGATCGATTATATCAACACTCATCCGGAATTCATCCAGCCGGTTTCCAGAAAGAACGAGATGATGAACAACTTCCTTCTTCCGGGACTGCAGGATCTCTGTGTATCCAGAACCTCCTTCACCTGGGGAATCCCGGTATCCTTCGACCCGAAGCACGTTACCTATGTATGGCTGGATGCACTGACCAACTACATCACTGGAATCGGTTATGACTGTGACGGAAACAGTTCCGAGCAGTTCAACAAGCTGTGGCCGGCAGACCTGCATCTGATCGGAAAAGACATCATCCGTTTCCATACCATTTACTGGCCGATCTTCCTGATGGCACTTGATCTGCCGCTGCCGAAACAGGTATTTGGTCATCCGTGGCTGCTGCAGGGCGACGGCAAGATGAGTAAATCCAAAGGAAACGTGATTTACGCAGACGATCTGGTAGACCTGTTCGGCGTAGACGCTGTCCGCTACTTCGTTCTGCACGAGATGCCGTTTGAGAACGACGGTGTCATTACCTGGGAGCTGCTGGTTGAGCGTATGAATTCCGACCTTGCCAATACTCTTGGAAACCTGGTAAACCGTACCATCTCCATGAGCAACAAATACTTCGGCGGCGTTGTGACAAAGACCGGCGCAGCAGAAGAGGTGGATGATGATCTGAAAGCAGTCGTTACCGCAACAAAAGCAAAAGTTGCTGCAAAGATGGAAGAGCTGCGTGTGGCAGATGCAATGACTGAGATCTTTGGTCTGTTCAAACGCTGCAACAAATACATCGACGAGACGATGCCGTGGGCACTGGCAAAGGATGAGGCAAAGAAAGACCGTCTGGAAGAAGTTCTGTACAACCTGGTAGAGAGCATCACCATCGGCGCATGCCTGCTCGAGTCCTTCATGCCGGAGACTACTGAGAAGATCCTGGCTCAGCTGAACGCAGAGAAACGCAGCTACGAAGAGCTCGATCAGTTCGGACTGTACGTATCGGGCAATAAAGTAACCGATCAGCCGCAGATCCTGTTCCAGAGACTCGATGTCAAAGAGGTAATGGAAAAAGTAGAAGTGATCCAGGCAAAACAGAAAGCTGCTATGGCTGCTGCATCCCAGGAAGAGGAAAAAGAAGAGGAAGCAGTGATTGACCTTGAGCCGAAGGAAGAAATCACTTTCGAAGACTTCGGAAAAATGCAGTTCCAGGTAGGTGAAATCATCTCCTGCGAGCCAGTCAAGAAATCCAAAAAACTCCTCTGCTTCCAGGTCAAAGTAGGAAGCCAGGTAAGACAGATCGTCTCCGGAATCAAAGCATATTACAAACCGGAAGACACCATCGGAATGAAGGTTATGGTTCTCACCAACCTGAAACCGGCCAAACTGGCAGGAATGATGTCCGAAGGAATGCTGCTCTGCGCCGAGGACGCCGAAGGCAACGTATGCCTCATGACCCCGGAAAAAGCAATGCCGGCGGGTGCGGAGATCTGCTAGAGCGGAAAATAGAATAGAATGAAAGTTGAAATCCCTTTCCATGCGTGATGTGTGGGGAGGGATTTTGGTGTTTAAAAAAGTTAAGGAAAACGTCATGCAAAGATTCTGACTTTTACTATATAATGAAGAAAAGTTGCAATGAATTTAAATTAGAAGTTGAAATATCTGCCGATTTGAAAAAAGGAGGATGCTTATCCAATGCGTCTTATATCCCATAGCTAAAGCAAGGGGTTTTGCGACGCATTGGATAAAATTTTTCTATTTGTTGTTTTTATACGCCTTTAGGAGTATAATTTGAAGCAGAGGTGGTAAAATGAAAAAAACAGTTTATCATGGTTCGGATCATATTATTGAACGGCCGAAATATGGTTATGGAAAAATTTATAATGATTATGGTGTTGGATTTTACTGTACAGAAAACCAAAATATGGCCAAAGAATGGGGTGTCAGTGCGGATAAAAATGGTTACGCAAATAGATATGAGATTGAATGTGATGGATTGAAAGTTCTCAATTTGAATATGCGCGACTATACAATGCTCCATTGGCTTACGATTTTGTTGGAAAATCGAGAATTTGATGCATCCACACCGTTGGCGGCAGAAGCAAAAGAATATTTGCTGCAAAATTTCATCTTGATTATGAAAAGGAAGATATTATCATTGGATATCGTGCTGACGACAGCTATTTTTCTTTTGCAGCGGATTTTATTAATGGTGCAATTTCTTACCGTCAGTTGAGTAATGCAATGCGTCTGGGAAAACTGGGACAGCAGTTTGTTTTAAAAAGCAGAAGAGCATTTGAACGTTTGGAATTTACAGGGTATGAGATTGCAAGTGTGCAGGAATGGTATAAGAGGAAAGCATCCCGTGATCATATGGCGCGTCGGCAATATTTTGATCTGGAACGAAACCGCCGTCAGCGGGGTGATTTATATATCACCACAATTTTAGATGAGGAGATGAAACCAGATGATCCACGCTTACGATAAATTATATCTTTCTGTTGCACAAAAAATCTTGCCTGCATGCTGGATTATATGGTCAATGATTTAAAACGGCCGTTGGAAACTGTATGGCAGTGGTTTTGTATGAGTAATACAGCGTCACGGTTTGAACGAGGTGACTGTTCTGTGGTAGCGGGAATGTCGGGAGTTGAAATTGCATATGAAGTATTACAGGAAGCAGGGGAACCAAAGCCGGAACAAGCCCCCTCTTATTCTTACGATCGCAGCCCTGAATATTGGACAGGCTGGGCGTTGGCTATTATCAGTGGAGTACCAGTTTGTCTTTTGCGGAAATAAACCAGGCTATTCCTGTAACTGAAGTGCGAATGCTCTACACGCCATATCATGAAATGGATGTTCGTCAGTTTGTAGATAAAATGAATGAATTATATCGTGAAGCAAAACCGGAGACAAACTTGAAAGAATTGCGTACTTTTGCAAATCTAAGTCAGAGTGAACTGGCACAGCAGGCAGGTGTTTCGGTTCGGACCATTCAGCAGTATGAACAGCGAAGAAAGGATATTAACAAGGCGCAGACAGAGACCTTGTTGAAGATTGCGCGGGCATTAGTATGTACGGTAGAAGATCTGGTGGAGAAAGTTCCAACTTGATAAAATGAATAAAAAGTTTTTTGTTCAAAGTTTCAGAAAACGTCATAAACTATTTCAGGCGTTTACGCTATCATGAAAATATAAAAATGGTATCATGGAACATTCATACGAGACGGGGGTGAACAAAATGGTCTTTTTTCGAATGCTGCATTCCGATTTCAGCAGAATGATAAAATCGTGGAAATTTTATCTCGCAATTGCCTTTATTGCCGTACTTACCTTCCTGAGCATTTACCCTGAAGCAGCAGGATCAGGAGAAAACTGCTCGGTTTATTATCTGGTGAATGCGCGCGGCGGTGTAAGTGCGTTTCTGGTGACGAATACAATTCTTGTCGTATTGCCGTTCGCGCTCAGTTACTGGGAGGATGTGCAGAAAAATTATATCAACTGTATTTTACCGCGGGTACATAGCAGCGTTTATAGTTTTTCCCATATGTTAATGACGGCTTTCGGCGGCTTTCTGGCTGTGTTTTTGGGATATTCGCTCTGCTTTGGGCTGATGGCGCTGCGGCTTCCGCTCATAACATCCGATGAGTCAAAGCATTGACAGAAACGATGTCGTTGATGGGATATGACAGCCTGCTGCTGCATGCACCGATGCTTTACTTTGCTATGGGTAAAGAATGGGAGGGTTCCATACTAAAGATAAATTATAATGCATGGAATTGCCTTGATTTAGGGCAATTCCATATTTTATTTTAAAAGAAAAATATGAAAATAAATTCAAAGCATATTATACGTATGAAAAAGGGAAAAAATTACACTTTTTTACTTATAAAAATAGAAAACGTGGATTTGTATAAAAATCAAATTAAAATATGGTGATAATTTCTCTTGCTTTAAATACAATTTTAAAATCATAATAAAAGTCACAAAAAATAACATAGAAAAAGGAATCAGTAAAGGGAAACAGATGCAAGGAATTGGTCAATTACTATGGAAATTACGAGAGAAAGAAGGAATACGACAAAAACAATTATGCCTGGGTATTTCTTCTGTGTCAAAATATGCAAGAATTGAAGCAGATCAGCAGGAAATTGATTTTTTTCTGATTGATCGAATTATGGGACGGTTGGGAAAATCGGTGGAGAGGCTCACTTATATATTGCCAAGGGACATTTACAATATCTATGAATTGCGTCAGGAGATACAACAGAAAATTTGATCAAAAAAAAATGGGAGAAAGCAAAACAATGTCTGCTTGAATATGAGAAGAATAAAAGAGCAAAGGAGCCGCTGCATCAGCAGTTCATTGAGCAGGAATATGCGCAGATTGCATGGCTTCGTGGTAAATCAGTAGAGACAGTATGTGAACATTTGGAAAAGGCAATTGTACAGACAATGCCAGAAGCGGAAATACAGAGAAAGACAGGGATTTTAAGTGCAGAGGAATACAAACTTCTGCTATTTCGATGGGAAGTCTGTTTTGGTACAGATCGTGAACGAGGAGAGAAAGAACTTCAGGAGTTAGTAGAGGAGATCTTTCAGAAAAACTTTGAGAGGACAGAACGAGTAAAAGTAATTCCATATGCTGCATTGTTAATAGAAAAAACAGCCCGAGATGGAAAAGCGGATACTTATTTAAAATTGATAACAGAAACGGCGTTAGAAAACTTGAGAGAAGAAGGGAAACTGCTTTATATGCCGGAAATTCTGGAGCAGTATGCGCAGATTCTGGAAAAAGAAAATAGTAACGCAGAATTTATTGGGTTGCTGCGACAGGAACGTGCAAGCCTTCTGGAATTGGAAAGTGATTATAAAGTTTCTTTTAAAAATTACCGTCTGTTTGACCATGTGGTTCGGAATTTCGAGATTGATGCAGAATTGATACGTCGAACAAGAAATGCGGCAAAACTTACACAGGAAGGACTGAGTGAAGACATTTGTGCGCAGGAAACATTGGCAAGAATCGAAAACGGAAATCAGAAACCACGAAGCGGAAATCTACGTCAGATGATGGAGAAGATGGGAAGGAGTGGGGATAGAATTGAGACGGGGATTCAAGTGGAAGAGTATGAGACGCTGGAGTTGAAGATTGAATTTTCGAAGTTTATTCATCGAAAAGAGTATGGAAATGCAGAAAAGGTACTTTCAAAAATTGAAGAAAAATTAGACTGTAATTTGATGAAAAATTACCAATATATTGAAACAGAAAGGGTAAAAGTAAAATATAAGGAAAATGCAGAATATACGGAACAATTTATAAAACAATTAAAAGAATTACTTGCTATGTCACTTAAAGTTGAAGAAGGACAAAAAATAGAATATGTTTTAAATACAGAGGAAGTTAGTATTTTGACAGAAATGGCATTGATTTATTGGGGTGAACAGAATTATAAAGTAGCATTGGAAATATATCAATTTTTAGTGGGACAATATGAAAAAAAGTTTTATTAAACCTGTATTTCACATCTTAGATTGGGGTATGAGTATGGGAAATTATGGGATGGCGTTGGAAGAATTGGGATATTTTGAAAAAGCAATAGGTGTCTGTCGAAAAAGAATTCAACAGACATTATTTGCCGGAAAAGGAGGATCATTGCACACTTCATTAATGGTTGAGGCTTGTATTTTAGAAGCACAAAAAGATGTAAAGTGCAAGAAATATTTTAAACAGGATTTAGATCTTTTAAGATTATATAAGATGCAAACAAATTATAAGTTAATGGAAAGTTATGTCAAGACAAATAAAATATTTGATTAACTTTGACCACCATCAGGATTTGTAGGAAGAGATGTTGTTGTAAATGGTGGGGTAGGTGAAGAAGGATTTGGAAGCGAAATTGTAATCCAAAGTAAAAGCAGAAACAAATGCAGAATTAAAAAACAGAGTGTATGAAGAGGTTTTAAACAATCACATCACGAATGAAAGTGACGTAATTAAGGTTGCAATTGAACAATATCAGGAAAAACAGATGAGACCCGCGCCATTGATGCAAAGCCGGATGATTATTTGTCAATCACACAGGTAGTGGATGAAAATGGCAGCGAGCAGGATATTATTTCAACGGGTTTGTTGATTGTAGACGAGCATCAGCAAAGAGTAGCAATCACTGATATTGTAAGCAATACGGGGCAGCTTAGCCAGTACAGCATTTATGCAACCATGAAAGTATCCGTGACAAATGACCGTCAGGCATTAAAGGTACGAATTAATTGGTTTGAAACAACACTGAACTACGGAACCTCTATGAAAGCAAGTAGTTTAATGCAGACATCCAAATATTCACCAGAGGTGGGATTCCAGTATGATGATATTACAAAAACAATTTCAAATCCTGCTGGAGGAACCCCATATCACTATACTCCAAATAATACGCAGATGATTACATATTCGACTTTAGAGTGTGGACGGTCCTGTCGTTCGTATATTAAAGCTGGAACCTCAAGTTTGAATATTGCTTATTGTGTTATATCTTCAGCCCGGGAGGCCGCTGGGAGAGAGCTTAAGCAAAACTCGATTATCAGAACAAGCGAACTAATTGAAAATAGACGCTCCCCTTGCGTTATAGATACTAGGGGAGTGTTTTTGAAAACTGCGCGTCGCATTCTCGTTACTTCAGTGATGAGTTAGACGCGCAAAATTCGCACCAAAAAGGGAACAAATGTTTGATATATTCCTATGCATATGGTATACTATTTTTATGAAGAAAGATATGTTTACAATTAATAAAAATGGTCTTTCCTATGGTAGAGGATATGTGTACTCTCTGCAGTATCATCTGGTCTGGTGTACAAAGTACAGAAAAAAGGTTTTAAAAGACGGAATTGATGTGGAATGCAAAGAAATGCTGGAAAGTCTTGCACAGGAATATAAATTTCAAATCCTGGCTATGGAGGTTATGCCGGATCATATTCATCTGCTTGTAGATTGCAGACCACAGTTTTATATTTCAGACATGATCAAAATCATGAAGGGGAATCTTGCGCGCCAGATGTTCCTTTTGTATCCAGAGCTAAAGAAAGAGTTGTGGGGAGGGCATTTGTGGAATCCGTCTTATTGTGCTGTAACGGTCAGTGACCGGAGCCGTGAACAGGTACTTGCTTATATAGAAGGGCAGAAGGAAAAATCCCGTTAAAACCCGGAGGAAAAAGCGAATGAAAATCATATCCAGTTATGGTGTAGAATTACGAAAACAGAATATTCCAATCCGCCAGACACTGGAGATTTACCGTTCTGCTGTCCGCTATCTGGTCGAAGTGTATGAATCTGTATGGGAAGAACTGGCCCAAATTGAGAACAGTAAGAAACGTTTCAATGCAGCGGAACATCTGGTGCATACAACGAAACGGAATCCGGCCCGGTTTGATTTTGATTTCTGC
>ENA-OQIG01000665-OQIG01000665.1-human-gut-metagenome-genome-assembly--contig:-NODE-665-length-18546-cov-2.790868_pt1 | contig 18546 bp, 20 predicted proteins | sample MGYA00242576_ERZ504741 | MGnify/ENA primary metagenome ERZ504741 (study PRJEB26092, sample SAMD00036436) | human gut metagenome | host: Homo sapiens | study: EMG produced TPA metagenomics assembly of... | reverse complement strand
ATTCTGCGAATGCAGGAAACGCAGATATGGTAGCTGCATTGCAGTGGGTACATGACAATATCGCGGCATTCGGCGGAGACCCGGAGAATGTTACGATTTTCGGTCAGTCCGGCGGCGGTATGAAGGTGGCAACGCTGATGAATACGCCGGCAGCAGACGGCCTGTTCCAGAAGGGTATCATCGAGAGCGGTGTTTATGAGGCAAAGGTTTATCAGAAAGAGGACGGAGACGGCACCGCGATTGTGAAGGCTCTGTTAAAAGAACTGAATCTGGACGAATCCGAGGTGGAGAAGCTTGAGACGATCCCGTATTATGAGCTGTCAAATGCGTACAATAAAGTTGAGGCAGAGGTTGCTGCGAAAGGCTGCTATATCGGACAGGGACCGATGGAGAACGGCTGGTTCCGCGGAAATCCGATCAAGTGCGGATTTACGGATCACGCCAAAACGATTCCTGTGCTGGCAGGAACCAACATCGGTGAGTTTGATTTTGGACCGGTTGTGCCGGGAAAACATGAGATGAACCGTGAGGAACAGATTGCGTTCCTGACGAGAAAATATGGTGATGCAACGCCGGAACTGATTTCTCTTTTTGAAAAAGCATATCCGGACAAAACAATTGCCGACCTGTGGTCTGTGGATACGTTCTTCCGTCCGGCAACGATCGAATTCATTCGTCAGAAATCGGAGTTACAGAAGCGCCGACCTATTCCTATCAGTTTACCTATGAATTCCCGATCGATGGCGGAAAAGCCGCATGGCATTGTGCCGAGATTCCGTTCGTATTCCATAACATCGACCGCATCGCCGTATGCAATGTCCCGGGCGAAACAGACCGTCTGCAGGAGCGTATGGCCACCGCCTGGATCAACTTTGCCCGCTACGGAAGCCCGGAAACCCCATCCCTCCCGAACTGGCCGGCATGCACCCCAGGGATGAAGCAACCATGATTTTCGACAGAACCTGTGAAATTCGCCGCAACTTCGATCACGAGCTGGTGAAAAATTGGTGGAAACCGAGTATAACCCGATGACACCGGTTGTGGAAGACGAGGAAGAGGACGCGTTCTTTATTCATTAATTAATTGACTCATAGCAATCCCAGAAAAAACAGCCAGAATGTTTTGCCTCAGTTAAAAACATTCTGGCATTTTTCAACTTATGCTAAATTGAACTTAAGGCAAGAATATCGTATGATAGAGGTAGAAAGAGAAAGGCGCAGGTGGAATATGGGAGTTTATCTGAATCCGGGAAATGAAAAATTTGCAAAAGCGGTTCAGTCCGAAATTTATGTGGATAAAACAGGGCTGATCGAGTATACCAATCAGGTGATTAATACTGTGCAGAGATATGTCTGTGTCAGCCGTCCGCGGCGCTTTGGAAAATCTATGACGGCGGATATGCTGACGGCTTATTATGGGAAGGAATGCGATTCCAGAGAACTTTTTTCTGGATTGAAAATTTCTCAAAATGCTGTATTTGCACAGCACTTAAATCAATATCCTACGATTTTTTTGAATATGCAGGAATTTCTGAGCCGGAGCAAGGAAATTGGCCAGGTGATTGACCGTGTTCGAAGAATGCTGCTGCGGGAACTGAAAAACAGTTATCCGGACGTGGACTACTTTGACGATACGGATCTGGTAGAATCGCTGCAGGATATTTATGCGGCAACAAAACAGTCGTTTGTCATTATCATTGATGAATGGGACTGTGTTTTCCGGGAATATCAGCAGGATAAAAAAGCACAGGAAGAGTATCTTGATTTCCTGCGGGATTTTCTGAAAGATAAGGTTTACGTAGCACTTGCCTATCTGACGGGTATTCTGCCGATCAAAAAATATGGAACCCATTCTGCACTGAATATGTTTGATGAATTTACAATGCTTGATCCAGGGCCGCTCGCAGAATATGTAGGATTTACGGAGCAGGAAGTAGAAGAACTCTGCGGCCGGTATCAGATGGATCTGGCAGAAATTAAAAACTGGTATGACGGCTATTCGTTCCCGGGAGAAAGTTCGGTTTACAGCCCGCGTTCGGTTGTCAATGCCATGCGATTCCGGAAAATCGGCAATTACTGGAATCAGACAGAAACATTTGAAGCACTACAGTGGTATATTGATCTGAATTTTGACGGCCTGCGGGATGACGTACTGCAGATGATGGCAGGGAAAAAGATTCCGGTGAACACGGGCAGTTTTACGAATGATATGACAACTTTCCGGACAGAGGATGATGTGCTGACACTGCTGATTCATCTTGGATATCTTGGTTATGAGGAACAGAATAAATATGTTTTTATTCCGAATGCGAGGTACAGTCAGAATATGCCAGTGCGGTAACCGTTTCCCAATGGGAGATATTTCAAAGGCACTGAAAAATTCCGCAGATCTTCTGCAGGCTGTGTGGGAAAAACAGGAAACACAGGTAGCAGAGGGAATTCGGCTGGCACATTTTGAAACGTCACAGCTTCAGTACAATGATGAAAATGCGTTGAGCTATACGATTTCACTGGCGCTGTATGCAGCACGGAATTTTTACACGGTTTACCGTGAACTGCCTGGGGGAAAAGGGTTTGCGGATCTTGTTTTCGTACCAAGAAAAAGATACCAGGACAAACCGGCGCTGGTTGTAGAACTGAAATGGGACAAAACAGCAGAGGGTGCGCTTGCGCAGATTAAGGACAAAGAATATTGCAGAAGTCTGGAAGAATATCAGGGAAACTTGCTTCTGGTAGGAATTAATTATAATAAAAAGACAAAAGAACATGTTTGCAGAATTGAGGAATATCAGAAGTAAAAGGGAGAGGAGGTATTATGAATATTGAAAATCGTAATATTCGTTTTACTTCAACGGTAATTTGCAGGATCTTTTTGGGGATTTGCTGTTGTTTTTTAGCTGCATGTTCCTCACAGAGTTCCCAAAATAACAGCAACATCTTTCTGTATGCCGTTGATTTCAGCCATTCCACTGTCGCCGGGAATCGTGAATTTGAATATGTCTATGGAAGATGTTTTGCAGAAGACGCAGCTTTCGGAAGATGATGTTGATACCACGTTAGGAGAAGCGTATCCGCGAATCATTCATTCGATCAGCATTTCCAGTCTGTCGGATGATATTCAGGAAATCTTTTCTTTTCAGAATGATCAACTGGTATCTGTGGAATATGCCATAACGGTTCCGGAATCTGAATTTCAAACGGTACTGCAGACGCTGGCTCATCAGGCGGCAGAATTACTTGAAGATTTGCTGGTGGGAGAGAATCAGATTCTTGAGGGAAAGACGACAAGGTGGGAAGATGAGCAGAAAAACAGTCTGATCCTGTCTTTCCCGGACACGGATACATCGGAAGAGCGCGTTATTTTTCTGGGCTTATACAGGACGAAGGCCTGATTCGGGACAGGATGAGTGGTGTCCTGAAATCATGTAATAGAAAAACCAGAGTCGGATGAGAATGTTTTCACCGGCTCTGGTTTTGCGTTTCCGGTAACGGTTTTGAGCGGTAAATGCTATGCAATTCTGCCGCGGGAATGGTATAATAAAACCAGTATGCGCCGCTTTAGGCAGGCTGCTTAGAAAGAGGATCGATGCATGTACACATATCTGATTGTAGATGATGAAATGATAGAGCGAAAGGGCATTCGGATGCTGCTTTCGCGGATGAATATCCGGGAGAATATTCTGGAGGCCTCCAATGGAGAGGAAGCGCTGGAGGTGTTTGAAAAAGAGAAAATTGACGTGCTTTTGACCGACATCAATATGCCGTTCATGGATGGAATTGAGCTTCTTTCCCGGATTCATGAGGAGTATCCGGGGACGGAAACTGTGATTTTCAGTGGGTATGATGAGTTTTCCTACGCAAAAAAGGCGATTTCCTATGGGGTTTCCGCCTATATTTTAAAACCGGTCAACCCGGAAGAATTTGAAAAGGTGGTTGGTGAAATCAACGAAAAGCTTGCAAAGAGTGAGCGTGAGGAAAAACGGAAGGACGAAAGTATGGAGTTTCTGCGGGAACATTTGCTGTATCTGATGGTCAATGGGCAGAGCCGCAACGCAATGCAGGAGAAAACACAGACGCTTCTCGATATGAGCTTTGTCCGGGATTTTTGCCGTATGGTACTGCTGGAGTGTGCCAACAACTATTTTGAACAGGTAAACAGCGAACAGATTGAAAAGATGCAGAGCGATTTGCAGATGCCGTTTCACTATCTGAACCTGAACCCACAGCAGTCCATCCTGTTTTTTAGCGAGGAGCCGGATGGCGGCTGGGAAGCGTTCGGACGGAAGCTGTACCATTATATTCGTGAAATGTGGGACCAGGAATGCTTTCTGGCCGTGTCGGGCGAGATCACGCCGGACGGTGAGCTTTACGATGCATTTGCACAGACGGAGCAGCTCATGGAGCGGCGCTTTTATCACACGGGAAACCATGTTTTTCTTCCTTTTCAGGAGGAGCAGTCCGAGGTGCTGGTGCAGATTGATGCTGAAATCCTGATCCGCCAGATCCAGCAGGACATTCGCATGAAGGATCTGGAGAGCCTGCGTGAACACTTTGACCAGTTCTGCGAGAAGTATGAACATCAGACGATTTTCTCCCAGATTTACATTAAGTTTATGTTTCCAATCTGCTGAAAGAGATTTACGACAATCTCGAGAGAAAAGATGAGCGAGAGCTGGACCGTGAGATCGACGCCTGTATCACAGCAGCAACATGGCCGGTGTGATTCAAGCGGTCCGTATGGGTATTGACCGGCTCGAAACGGTCTTCCGCGCAGACGGCGGTGTTGCGAAACGCAGAGAAGTCGAGCAGATTAAACAGTATATCCGTGAGAACTATTCTGACAGTGGCATGGGTGTTGACCAGCTTGCGCGCGAGGTTGGCATGACACCGAATTATCTGAGCAGCATTTTCAAGAAAAATACAGGAGAAAACCTGAGCCGCTACTTAAAAGGTTTCCGTATGGAGCGCGCACGGGAAATGCTCGAAAATACAAACGAAAAAATCGGCGTAATCTGTGAAAAGTGCGGTTTTGTGAATGTGTCCTATTTCTGTCAGAGCTTCCGCGAATATTTTGGAATCAGCCGCAGAAATACCGGGATCAGGGGGAGTAAGATGACATCATTTGCCGCTAGAATAAAAAAAGCATTTTCAGATATGAAGGTACACCGGAAGCTTATCGTGGCTTACGTTCTCACAGGACTTTTCCCAATGTGCCTGATGTTCACACTGTTTTACACCCAGATGCGTCGTGTACTTGTCGAGCGTGAGATCAAAAATCTGCAAACCACCTTTGATCAGGCAGTGGACGATGTGAATACGGAGCTTGCGCTGCACCAGAGTATGTCGGACTATCTGGCATTCGACCAGACAATTGTTCAGATTGTAAAGGCAGAAGACAAAAACAGCTTCGAAGCATACGAGCGCATGGTGAAAGAGTTTGATCCGATGATGGATTCCTTAAGTTATTTTTACCCGGAAATCCGACAGTCTACGGTCTATGTGCGTGATTTCGTCATTCCGCACGGCACGTATCTGCGTCCGGCGCGGGAAATGGAAAATGATGAATGGACAGCACCGGCAGACAATGATGTTCACTGGTATGCTGATATGGATCAGGGAACGGTGACGCTGGTGCGGTCTATGCCGCTGATTGATGACGGAAAAGGCGGTTTTTTATACATTTCCATGGACTACAGTAAGATTTTTGGCTCCATGGAGCTTACAGTTAATGAGGATTACGGTGTTTTCGTCTACAATGAGGACAAAGAAGTGCTGTATGAAAATCAGAAGATGACCAGGAATGCAAAATACCAGATGGAATTTTCAGACTTTCAGAAGATACAAAAAAAAGAGAAGCAGAATACAGCGAACTACATTCTCCTGGAAAAGGAGATTGAGCAGAATGGATGGCATGCCGCGTGCTATCTGCCGAAAAAAGGCATCATCAGTCCGATGCAGCCGATTCTTCTGATGGTTCTTCTGATGTGGGCAGGCTGCGTTATTTTCTCTGCGGTCGTGATTATGAAATTCTCCGGAAACATGGCGCACCGCCTTGAAAAGATAAAAATGACAATGTCCGAGGTAGAAGAAGGAAATCTGGAAGTGGAACTGGTTTCTACAGAAAGGGATGAAATCGGTGATCTGACGCGTGGCTTTAATCAGATGCTGTCACGCATCCGTCAGCTGATTCAGGAAGTCTATGAGAGCCGCATCCGCCAGAAACAGTATGAGATGACGGCGCTCCGCGCACAGATTAACCCGCATTTTCTGTATAATTCCCTGTCGCTGATCAACTGGAAAGCGCTGGAAATCGGTTCGGATGATATCAGCAAGGCGACGCTGGCGCTTTCGCGGTACTACAGGACTTCCCTGAACAAAGGCAAAAATACGATGTCCATCCGCGAGGAGATCGACAATGTGCGTTCGTATCTGCAAATTCAGGAAATGTTTCATGACTACAGCTTTACGGTTAAAATGGATGTAGCGGAGGATATTCTGGATTACCGTACATTGAACCTGATTCTGCAGCCGCTTGCCGAAAATGCGATTGCGCATGGAATTGACCGGCGGCGCGGCAGTGAGCCCGGCGTGATCACAATCAGCGGACGGCGTGACGGAAATTGTGTGGTACTTTCCGTGGCAGATAATGGTGTTGGTATGGAACAGGAGAAAGCACAGACAATTTTGACGGAGAAGAGCAGCGGCTACGGTGTGCGGAATGTCAATTCCCGGATTCAGCTCGAATACGGAGAAGCGTATGGTCTTTCGATTGAGAGTGAGCCGGGAAAGGGAACAAAAGTGACGGTGCGGATTCCGGGCGTGGAAAGGGAGGTACAGGCATGATGCAAAAAAACTTGCGGCAGGCCTTGCTGTACTGCTGGCAGCGGGAATGGCGCTGAGCAGCTGTGGAGAAAGTGGCGCAGCAGGAAATGATTCTGTTTCCGATGCTGCCGGAAATGAGGCTGCGGCTCTTACGGAAGCGAAAACAACGCCGTACGGACGTTACCCGGAAACCATCACGTACACGCTGGCAAAAATGACGGGTGTGAATAATTCCAATCTCCCGGAGGGAGAAACCTATGAGGACAATGCCTATACACGCCTGATCCGCGAAATCATTAATGTACAGAACGAGGATGTTTATGAAACTACGGTGATACCTATAACGTTGGCATTTCTACCATGATTGCAACAGGAAACATTGCCGATATCATGGTTGTGGATCAAAAAACGATGAATGCCATGCAGAAAAACGATCAGCTTGCCGATCTTACAGAGGTTTATGCAAATTGTGCCAGCGACCGTATCAAGGATATTTATGCAAGCTACGGTGAGGAGATTCTGCAGGGCTGTACCTTTGACGGAAAGCTGATGGCATTCCCGGAAACCAACATTTCGGACGGTCCGAATCTTCTATGGGTGCGGAAGGACTGGATGGAAAAACTGGGACTTTCCGTACCGGAAACGATCGATGATGTGAAACATATTGCGTTGACGTTTGCAGAGGAGAATCCGGCAAACCAGGAGATGGGTAACATCGGTCTTGCAGTCAGCACAACTCTGTACGGCGGCACGGGCATTTCTTCGGAATACGGCATGAATCTTATTTTTGCCTCATTTGGTGCATATCCGGGAAGATGGCTGACGGATGCGGAAGGAATGCCGGTTTATGGTTCCGTTCAGCCCAATGTAAAAGACGCACTTGGCATGCTGGCCGACTGGTACCAGGAGGGCGTCCTTGACCGGGACTTTTTGATCCGCACACAGGATGACATTGCCGAGCTCATTGCCCAGGGACGCTGCGGCATTTTCTTCGCACCGTGGTGGGCACCGAACAACCCGCTCTGGCGCTGTCATGAGACGGATCCGGAGGCCGACTGGCAGCCGTTTCTGATTCGGACCGGGAAGGATGGAAGTGTGCGATACTGCAACGAAAAGCTGACCGGAAATTATGTGGTAGTGCGAAAAGGGTATGAATATCCGGAGATTGTGCCGAAGATTCTGTCGGTGATGTTTGATTATATGCGCTATTCCTACGATGATCCAAGGGGAGAATTTCAGCAATATTATACGGGAAATATCGATCCGACGGCACGCCCCTTAGCAATCAATCTCGACTATAATCAGGCACTGACGATCTGTTACGAAAATCTGCAGGCGGCACTGAACGGGGAAAAATCGGAGGATGAGCTGGAGATTTTGGAAAGATCGTTCGAAAAGGTATGCCGCGCCTATCTGGAGAACCCGAAAACAGCGAGTGCGGAGGAGTGGAGCGCGTATTTATCCCGTATCACAGCCTGCTCGCTTTTAAGCGACGAAAAGATTCAAAGAGTGAATACGATTTATCCGACCCGGACGAAGACCACAGAAACATATCGTTACACCTTAAAAGAACTGGAATCGGAGACCTTTTTAAAAATTATCCGGGGCGAGTCTGAGCTTTCTTCTTTTGACGACTTTGTAAAAGAGTGGCAGGAGGAAGGCGGAAATGAGATCATTCAGGAGATGATTCAGGAAAGGAAAAGCCTGAGTTCACAGGAAAATCAGAAGACAGAAGAAAAAGCCGAGCAGAAGGCGGAATAAAAAACAGAAGAGGAGGCAGGACGCACCGGAAAAACGGTGCGCGGCCTCTTTTTTTGTTGCGGAAAAGAATTCTGCAGATTGCGGAAATGATTTTCCGGATACGCTCCGGTGTAGAAATGTAACGTAGAAATCCAACATAGATCATAGATTCTTGATATTTCAGAAAAATCCGCCAACTGCTATAATAAAATCAATAAGAACGAGAGATACCAAGCAGCAAATGCGATATGACAGCAGACGTTCCAGAAAGAAAAATCATATAAGGAGGATTTTCAAATATGAAAAAGAAAGTAGTATCTATTATGATGACCGCAGCACTTGCAGTTGGCATGCTGGCAGGATGCGGAAACAGCGACAGCGGTTCTTCAAATGCCGCTTCCGGAAACGATTCCAAGAGCACATCCGAGGCAGGAAGCACAAGCGCATCTGCTTCCAACGCAGCAGAGGAAGAGGAAATTACCACAACCCTTACCGTATGGTCTCCATCAGAGGATCAGGCAAGCGACAGCGGTGAGTGGCTGCAGACCATGTGCAATCAGTTTGCAGAGGAGCATCCATCCTGGCACATTACCTTTGATTACGGTGTATGCGCAGAGAGCGATGCAAAAGATACCGTAACACAGGACGTTGAAGGAGCAGCAGATGTTTACATGTTTGCAAACGACAACCTGACATCCCTGATCGCTGCAAACGGAATTTCAAAACTCGGCGGACAGACAGTTGAGGAGGTAAAAGAGAACAACTCTCAGGCAATTGTAGATTCCGTATCCGTTGACGGCGATATCTACGGTGTACCATTCACCACAAACACCTGGTTTATGTACTATGATAAATCTGCATTCACTGAGGATGAAGTGAAAAACCTGGATACCATGATCGCAAAAGACAAGATTTCCTTCCCGATTACAAACTCCTGGTACATTGCTTCCTTCTACGTAGCAAACGGCTGTACGCTGTTCGGTGAGGACGGAACAGACGAGGCAGCAGGCGTTGACTTCGAAGGCGATAAAGCAAAAGCAGTGACCGATTACCTGGTTGACCTGGTAAACAATCCGAACTTCGTATCTGATGCAGACGGATCCGGTCTTTCCGGTCTGCGTGACGGTTCTGTAAAAGCAATGTTCTCCGGTTCCTGGGATGCATCCGCAGTTAAAGAGGCACTCGGTGATAATTACGGTGTTGTACAGCTTCCGACCATCACCATCAACGGCGAGGAGAAACAGATGAAATCCTTCTCCGGTTCTAAAGCAATCGGTGTGAATCCGAACTGTGAATATCCGCAGGTTGCAGTTGCTCTTGCAAGATATCTCGGAAGCGCAGATGCTCAGAAAGCACACTATGAAATGAGAAACGTAGTTCCGTGTAACGAAGAGCTGCTTTCCCAGATCACAGACGATGCACTGGTAACTGCTCAGAACGATACCTTCAACAATACTTCTATCATCAGCCGTTCGTTAAGAATATGAGCAACTACTGGACTCCGGCAGAGAATTTTGGTAAATCTCTGGTCAACGGTGAAGTTACCCATGATAACGCTGCAGAAATGACAGAGAAACTGAACACAAGCATGAATACTTCTGCAGTCGAGTAAGTAAAACCGGCTCTGAAGCGTTCGAAAATCAACAGGATTGAAACCGCAGGCATTGTCAGACACCAGGATTGACAATGCCTGTCTTTCGGAAAGGATAGATTATGGCATCATTGAAAAAACGCGCCAAAGAGTTTGAGACTCCCTATCCGGTGACAAAAGCCATCACAAAGGGCGATGCGGTCACGAAACTTTCCATGCTTGTCATGGGACTGGGAAATCTGGCTCACAAACAGATCGTAAAGGGTATTTTATTTCTGGCAGTAGAAATTGCGTATCTCCTGTTTATGATCGAGGGCGGTATCAACAATCTCTATCATCTCATCACCCTGGGCGGCCGTGCGCAGGAAGAGGTGTGGAACGAGGCCAAGGTATTTATGAATATACCGGCGGCGATATGACAATTCTGTTCCTGCTCTACGGAGTGGCAACGATTTTTATTACGGTTCTCTTCTTTATGATCTGGCGTGTCAATATGAAGACGCTTACGAGGTAGAGTGCCGTGCAAAGGAAGGGAAACATATCAACACCATCAAAGAGGATCTGGAAGCACTCGTTGACAAGAGACTGCACTGGACCCTGCTGACACTTCCGATTCTTGGTATTGTGATTTTCACAATCCTTCCACTGGTCTTTATGATCTGTATGGCTTTCACCAGCTACAGTAAAGTCGGCGATCATCTGACGATTTTCCACTGGGTTGGACTGAAAAATTTCAGTACGGTTCTTGGCATGGGCAACTCGATCGGCAAGACATTCTGGTCTGTTCTTGGATGGACACTGATCTGGGCTGTGCTCGCTACCTTCCTGAACTATATTTTTGGTATGATTCTTGCGATTGTCATCAACCGTAAAACGACCCGCATCAAGGGATTCTGGAGATTCTGCTTTATGCTCTCCGCTGCAATTCCGCAGTTCGTTTCTCTTCTTCTGATGCGTACGATGTTAAAGGACAACGGCCTGGTCAACAATCTTTTGATTCAGGCCGGGCTGATCAGCAGTCCGCTTCCGTTCCTGACAAATGCGACCTGGGCGAGAGCGACGGTTGTTATCATCAACCTCTGGGTTGGTATTCCGTTTACCATGATGCAGGTTACCGGTATCTTACAGAACATTCCGGGTGAGCTTTACGAGGCAGCCCGTGTGGACGGCGCAGGCCCTGTGACAATTTTCTTTAAAATTACGCTGCCGTATATGCTGTTTGTCACGACTCCGTATCTGATTACAACGTTTACGGGTAATATCAACAACTTCAACGTTATTTATCTGCTGACTGCAGGAGCACCGGTTCCGGTCGGAGCAACCGCCGGAAAGACGGACCTTCTGGTTACCTGGCTGTACAAGCTGACGGTTGACTTACAGTACTTTAACGTTGGTGCGGTTGTCGGTATTCTTACCTTTGTCATTCTGGCTGTGGTTTCACTGATCACGTACCGGAATACTGGTTCTTACAAGAACGAGGAGGGATTCCAATAATGAATAACAAAGAGAAAAAAACACACTCCATGAAAGCGCGCGGAATGATTTCCGATGTGGTTGTACATGTGGTTCTGGCACTGCTTGCGATTGTGTGGGTGATTCCGGTTCTGTGGATTGCACTCTTAAGCTTCAGTACACAGAAAGGATCTTATGTTACCAGCTTTTTCCCAAGGATATACGCTTCATAATTATGTGCGTCTGTTTACAGATACGCAGGTGTTAGACTTTCCGCAGATGTTTAAGAACACATTTATCATTGCGGTGTTCAGTTGTCTGATTTCTACAATATTTGTGCTTTCGGTTTCTTACTGCATGTCGAGAATGCGGTTTAAAATCCGTAAGACTTACATGAACATCGCGATGATCTTAGGTCTGTTCCCGGCATTTATGTCGATGGTTGCTGTCTACTATATTTTAAAGGCAGTTGGCCTTTCGGAGGGATCGATGATCCGTGTGGCATTGATTCTGGTGTACTCGGGCGGTTCCGGAGCGGGATTCCTGCTTGCAAAGGGATTTTTTGATACGGTTCCGAAGGCACTGGATGAGGCGGCTTATCTGGATGGAGCAACGAGATTCCAGGTATTTACGAAGGTGACAATTCCACTGAGTAAGCCGATTATTGTGTACACGACTTTGAGTGCATTTCTGGGACCGTGGCTGGACTTTATTTTCGCAAAGGTTATCTGCAGAGCGAATGCGAAGTATTATACGGTTGCACTGGGTCTGTGGAAGATGCTGGAGAAGGAGTATATCGACAGCTGGTATACTTGCTTTGCGGCGGGAGCGGTTTGCATTTCGGTGCCGATTGCGATTTTGTTTGTTGTAATGCAGAGATATTATACAGATGGGCTTTCAGGAGCCGTCAAAGGATGATTTGTGGAGCAGCCGATGAGGGGTCGGCTGCTCTATTTGTGTGTGGGGGGGGAGGGACGGATCTGGCTCCGGCGCGTGGCACCTGCCGCACAGACGGGCGCGGTGGCATCGGCGGGCGGATGATGACGTGTGGGAGGCGGTGGATTGAGGAACCGAGGCTATTCGACAGGAAATCTGATGATTTCCCGTCTCAGAGCCTCTTGACTTCCGGCCTGGATGGCCGTCCGTCATCCTCACTCCACTGCTCCCACGCGTGCATCATCCGCATGCTGCCGATGCCAATGCGCCCGTCTGCGCGGCAGGTGCCACGACGCCGGAGCCAGATCCTGGGGTTGGAGGACGGGAGAATGGGCTGGATTCGCCCGGAGGGCGAATCGGCGTGAGTTTGTTGACTAGTGCAAAGTTTGGAGATAGAATGAAAAAAAATATTTTCGGAGTTTTTTGTGATTGATTTATGAGAACAGAAAAGTTCCGGGAACACATTGTACGAATTATGGAGGTTTTGGGGCATGGATAGGATTCGACTGAATGCTTCGGAGTGGATGGATTTCCGGAGTGGAGAAAAGAAGTGTTTTTTGCTGACGAACGGACTGGGAGGTTATTGTTCGCTGACGGTGATGGGGAATGCGGCGAGGAATGATCAGGCGCTGTTGATGGGGGCACTGAAGGCGCCTACGGTGCGGGAGCATCTGATTTCGAATGTCTGGGAGACGTTGGAGGTGGATGGAGAGGAAACGGAGCTGTTTTCACAGGAGTTTGTGAATCGGACGCAGAATGTGGAGGGGTTTCGGTTTCTGGAAGGATTTGAGATGGGGAGTCTGCCGGTATGGTTTTACCGGGTGAAGGGGATTGAAATTGAGAAGACGATTGGGATGGTTCAGGGGGAGAATACGGTTCTTGTCCGGTATCGGGTGAGAAGTGGGAAGAAGGGGAGTTTTTCGGTTCGGCCGGTGATGCGGTTTGCGGCGAAGGGAGAGCAGCTGCAGGAGGGGCAGAATTTTGCGGTGGACCGGAAGTGCATTGCGAGTAATGGTGTGATTCTTTCTTATGGAACGAATGGGGAGCTTCAGATGGAGAAGGAGAGGATCTGGAGGGATTTGTTTTTGAGCAGGATGCACGGGATGGAAGAGATGGTATCGGAAGTGCTGTCGTGAATCATCGGATTCGGTTTGAGATGACGGGAGACGGCAGGGAGCAGGTCTTTTTTGTTGTGTATAGTCTCGCGGATGATGTGGATAAGTGGGATGAGGAAAGGATTGCGCTGTGGATAGAAGAGGAAGAGAAGCGGCAGGAGATGATTGCGGAAAGTCCGGGATTTCTGATCCGGTGGGAAAGCGGCTGGCGGTGAGTGCGAGTCAGTATATTACGGAACGGGCATCGACAGGCGGGAAGAGTATTATGGCTGGCTTTCCTTATTTTGCGGACTGGGGGCGGGATACGATGATTTCGCTTCCGGGATGCACGCTGGCAATTGGGGAGTATGAGGAGTGTAAGAGCATTCTTCGGACTTTTATGGCATATACAAAAGAAGGACTGATGCCGAACCTGTTTCCGGAGGGGGATGCGCTTCCGATGTATAATACGGTGGATGCGGCACTTTTGTTTCTGGATGTGGTGTATGAGTATTACCTTGAGACAGGAGATGTGGAGTTTGTACGTGAGGCGTTTCCGGTGATGGAGGATATTGTGTTCTGGTATCAGAAGGGAACGGATTTCCATATTAAAATGGACAGTGACGGGCTGATTATGGCCGGGGGCGGTCTGGAGCAGGTGACGTGGATGGATGTGCGGATTGACAAGGAGCTGCCGACACCGCGTCACGGGAAGCCGGTGGAGATTAATGCGTACTGGTATAATGGTCTGAGGATTCTGGAAGAGCTGGCGCCATTTGTCGGAAAGGATGGATCGGCGTATGGGAAGCTTGCGGAGCAGGTGAAGAAGAGTTTCCTCGAAAAGTTCTGGATGGAAGAGGAAGGATATCTGAAGGATGTGCTGAACGGCACGTATGAAGAGAAGCAGTTTCGATGCAATCAGGTCTTTGTGCTGGCGCTTCCGTTTCAGATGGTGAGTCAGAAGCAGGGGCAGCGGATCTTACAGGAGGTCAAAGAAAAGCTGTATACGACAGCAGGACTGCGGTCATTGGAGATGGAGGATCCGGCGTTTCATCCATGGATCGGCGGAAGTCAGCCGGAGCGTGACAGGGCATATCATCAGGGGACAGTCTGGGGATTTCCACTTGGGGCGTATTTCCGCGCGGTGCTGAACTATTTCCCGAAGGAGGGAAAACAGGAAGTGCATCGCGGACTGGAGCGTCTTGCGAGCTGGATGCAGGAAGGATGCCTGTTTCATCTGGCGGAGATTTATGATGGTGCGGCGCCGGTGATGTCGAAGGGCTGCTATGCGCAGGCGTGGAGTGTCGGAGAGATTCTGCGAGTTTACAAAGAAATAGAGGGAAAGAAGATGAATGCGGTGGTGAAAAGAACGCCGGCGGAGTGGAAAAGCTTTTTTGAATCGGAAGAATTTGTGGAAAACTTTACGTATGAAGGGGATGACCTCGGTGTCTCGGTGAAGAAGAGCAGGGAATGTGATGGAAACTGGCAGATGCCGAAAAGGATGAACAGTTTGTGACAGAGTGGAAGCTCTGGGCGCCGACAGCAATGGAGGTTTCGCTGGAGCTGTTTTCACGTGGCAGCAGCCGGGAGCACGGGGACCGAAAAATAGCCTCGATTGCGATGACACGCGGCGAAAAGGGTGTCTGGAGCTGTGCAATGCAGGGAGCCTGGTATGGAACGTATTATACGTATCATATCCTGCACTCGGATGGTGTCTTTGATACGACAGATCCGTACGGCGTGGCTTCCGGTATTGATTCGGAGCGGAGCATGGTGGTGAATCTTGCAGAGACGGACCGGCAGGCTGGGAGCAGGATGAAAGACCGGAAATCCGGCCGGAGGATCGTTGTGTGTATGAGCTTCATGTGAAAGATTTTTCGAGTGATCCGCATTCCGGTATTTCGGATAAACACCGTGGAAAGTTTCTGGCGTTTACGGAAGAAGGCACGACGCTGAACGGCGACGGGATTCATGCGACGGGGTTCGATTACCTGAAATCGCTTGGCATTTCTCATGTGCATCTGCTTCCTGTTTTCGATTTTGGCAGTGTGCCGGAAGATGATGCGGAAGCGTTCAACTGGGATATGACCCGGTGCAGTACAATGTGCCGGAGGGATCCTATGCAACCGATCCGTTCCACGGGGAGGTACGTATCCGGGAAATGAAGGAAATGGTTCAGGCGCTGCATAAGGCCGGCATCGGTGTGATTATGGATGTGGTATACAATCATACGTACAATCTCGATTCGCCGTTTCAGAAAACAGTTCCTTATTATTATTACCGTGAATGGAGGATGGCACGATTTCCAATGGCTCCGACTGTGGAAACGAGACGGCAAGTGAGCGGGAGATGTTCCGCCGCTTTATGGTTCACTCGGTTTGTTACTGGGCGAAGGAATATCATATCGACGGTTTCCGCTTCGATCTGATGGCACTGCATGACACGGAGACCATGAATGCGATCCGCACAGCTCTGAACCGGATGCCGCGCGGCGAGGAGATTCTGGTTTACGGTGAACCGTGGAAAGCAGCGGCAAGCGCAATGCAGGAGGGATATTTTCCGTCGGATAAACAGAATATCGGAAGGCTGATGGATGGCATTTCCATGTTCTGCGACGATACGAGAGATTCGATCAAGGGAAGCGTTTTTATTGCCGCAGAGGGAGGCTATGTCAATGGAAAAGAGCGTCTTTCCGCAGGAATACTTTCTGCGACAGATGGCTGGATGGACGGAAAAGGAGCCTACGAGCCGCGCAATGCGAGCCAGCTGATTCCGTATGTGTCGGCACATGATAATTATACACTGTGGGATAAATTAAAACTGTCCGATCCGAAGCGGAAGGAGGATGCGGAGCCGGATTTGGCAAGATGGATGAGCGGACGCTTTCGATGAACCGTCTGGCGGCGGGCATTGTGATGACCTGCAAGGGAATGCCGTTTTTCCAGGCGGGTGAGGAATTTGCGCGCACGAAGCATGGCGAAGGAAACAGCTTCAAATCGTCGTGGCAGCTCAACAAAATTGACTGGACACGCGCCTTAGAGCAGGAAGAGCTGGTGGACTATTACCGTGGTCTTCTCGCTCTGCGCCGAAAATTTCAGGCATACGGAACGTGCGAGCCGGACTGTAAAAAGACATTTTTCCGTGAAAACCAGATCGCAGGTTACGAACTGGAATACCCGGATGGCCACGCAGTCTGCGTCTTCTACAATCCATGGGAAAAAGAAGCTTTGCAGAAACTTCCGGAAGGAAACTGGAAACTGCTCTGCGATGGAAAACGCTGCGCAGAGGATGGAGCAGAGATGAAAGAAAGCATGATGCTTCCGGACAAATCGATGGTTCTGCTGGCGCGGGAGTAAAATTGTAAATTTTGTCCCTTTTTGTCGGAATGCTGTCTGCGGAAACGGGCATCGATCATTCTGCCAGGCGGCGAGCGGGAATCAATTGTTTTTCGTTTAACAGAAAAATGCACTGTGGAATTGTCCGACGACGTTCCACAGTGCATTTTTATGTTTATGTGAGCAATGAGTCAGGATCTGTGCTTACACGAGATCCTGGCGATATCTAAGAGTTCGGATCATTATTCGTCCACAACTTCCAGTACATCCATCGGGCAGGCTTTCGCGCAGATACCGCAGGCGATACATTTGGAAGCCGGATTTCCCTCGGTTTTTACGATCAGGCCAAATGGACAGGCCTTCGCACAGGCTCCGCATCCCGTACATTTTTTCTTGTTGATCATGTAAACGCCCTTCGGGTTCTGGGTAATGGCGCCTTCCGGACAGGCCTCGGCACATTTACCGCACTGCGGACAGGCGATCGGGCGGACAGCCTTTTTCTCTACGATCTGCAGACATGCCTTGTCCGGATCAAATACCTTATAAAATGCCTCAGAACATGCTCCCACACAGGCAAGACAAGCCATACAGGTGCTGCCTTTTTTTACTTTCAGTTTTTTCATTTTGTTTTATCCTCCGCTTAAAGATGTTGTTTTTCCTATTTTACCATTTTTGAACTTTTTTCTCAATGATATTTCCGGAATTTGCCATCTTTTTCCTGCTTGCGGTTTTGCTTCCGTTTCGCATGGCTTTGCACAGATACAAAAAATCTTAAGAAAGCAGACGGAAAAAAAGCAGTTTTTCTTCGGAAAATATACAAAAAGAAAAATCGGAAATTTGTTATGATGAAAAGGAAGAATGTACTCTCAATCATCTCACAAAATCAGGCACAGAAAGATTTTGGGAGTACACCATAAGATCGGGAGGGGGATTTTTCATGGATCCGTGAAAACAATACACTGGAATGGCAAGAGATAGCAGAACAAAAAAGAATGACACAAAGAAGGATAATACAAAGAAGAGAAAGAGCACGGAGACGAAAAAGAAAGGTATGGCGGATCCGCGGGCTGCTATTGCTGTTCGGCTGTCTTCTGTTTTTGGGCGGTGTGCGGCGCTTCCGGCAGAATCCGATCCAGCGGTATGCGAAAGCAAACGGCATTTCAATGGATCAGTACCCGGAGGAGCTGTTGTCGCTTTACGAGAGAAACAATGAGACGGAGACGTTCGTCGAAGAATATCCGTTGAAAAAAGAGGAGGAGCCGGAGATTGACCTGAGCGACCTGTCATCCGCATCGGAGGTTCCGCTTCTCTTGCAGTGGGATCAGAGATGGGGCTATCACCGATATGCCGGTGAAGTGATGGGATTAAGCGGCTGCGGACCGACAGCACTTTCCATGGTTGCCATTTTCATGACCGGCGATATCACAAAAATCCGCGCTGGGTCGCCGATTTTGCCTCACAGAACGGCTATGCCGTAGACGGCAGCGGAACCGCCTGGTCTCTGATGCTGGAAGGAGCCGGCAGATCGGCCTTTCCAGCAAAGAAATCCGTGGAACGGACGGGTAGGAAACCAACTG
>ENA-OQIG01000663-OQIG01000663.1-human-gut-metagenome-genome-assembly--contig:-NODE-663-length-18567-cov-2.560521_pt1 | contig 18567 bp, 14 predicted proteins | sample MGYA00242576_ERZ504741 | MGnify/ENA primary metagenome ERZ504741 (study PRJEB26092, sample SAMD00036436) | human gut metagenome | host: Homo sapiens | study: EMG produced TPA metagenomics assembly of... | reverse complement strand
CCCAGTCCAGACAGATATACATCATACTTCTTCCGATCGCTGCTATTTCTACCTGTCTGGCATAAAGGAAAGTGCAGTAGGACAGTCCACAGAAAACCACTGCCCATTCATACAGACATACAATTTTGGCCAGGTCACTTTTTCTCTTTGGTGCACGAAGCGCACATATTACCAACAACAGGATTTCCGCTCCTGCTGCAACGCCATATACCATTCTCATCTCATATTTCCCTGTCAAAAAAGATGTCTCCCTGACACCTTTTTATTTTCATTTTTTTCTTTCTTATCATAAAAGATAACGTATTCTTATCTATCTGTCAAACAGTTTCCTATATATGTATTTTCTTATTTTAATATAGAATATGGCAATTCCTGTGCTGACCGCCGTTGCGAGAATCGCCGGTCCCACAATCGCTGTGGGTGCCACGCTTCCGTATTCCGTCCGGAAGGCAATAATACTAACCGGAATCAGTTGCAGGGAGGAAATATTCAGGATCAGGAAATCGCACATCTCGTTGCTGGCTGCACCGATCGGCACTGCCCGCTGCTTTTTCCTTCGCCGCTCTTCCTCCAGATCTGCCAGTTCTTCCATGGCCTTCAGTCCTGCCGGTGTCGCCGCCCAGCCGAGTCCCAGGATATTCGCCAGCAGATTCGTTGCAATCGATTTCCTCGACGGGTGATTCCCGGGGATTTCCGGAAACAAAAAGTTCAGCACCGGCTGCATTCTCTGCTCCATCGCCTCCAGAAGTCCGGACTTCTCTGCAATCCGCATCATCCCACCAGAGTGCCGTAACCCCAGCCATCACCACGCACAGACTCACTGCCTCCTTCGAAGACTGAATCGCCGCCTCTGATACTTCCTCCAGATGTCCGGTCACTGTCCCGTAGATAATCCCGATCAGAATCATACCGCCCCAGAAGATAATTCATAAAAAGCTGCTCCGTTTTTGTTGGATTCTATTATGTATACGCCCTGCATCGTAAAAATATACGTAACTGCTCTACCGTTCTTTATGAAAATGCTGTAATGTTGAAAAAGCATTGCTGCGACGATATTCCCGTTCATGTAATACAGCAGCTTTTTATGATCACACGTATATTTTTTATTTCTGAAACTTCTTTCTCCCCATTATCTTTACTTCCCCTCTCCATTCGTTACAATAAATCATAAGGCAAAAGCTTGTCCGAAAACTTTTCGGAAGAAAGGAGAAGGTTATGAAAGGAAATTCAAAGCAAATTTCTGGCGAACATGCTGCTGTTCGGCGTCCATGATCATGAGCCGACTGCCAGCGTATTAGCAGATACGCAGGAAAAAGCAGCACAGACAGAAAGCAGCGCAGCCGCAGAGGAAGCGCCGCAGAGCGAAGAAACAGCAGAGACGGCAGAACCGGAAACAACACCGGCAGAAACCGAGAGCAGTGAAAGCATTGCAGAGACTCCGGCAGAAGAGCCGACGGAAACACCGGCCGCGCCTGCAGAGGATCAGACACCGGCAGGATCTGACGAGACCGAGACACCATCCGCAGATGAGGATGCTTCGGAAGATACTGCAGAGGACACTGCAAAAGACGGTGAAGAGACTGCCGATACCACAGAAAAAGAGCCGGAAGCAGCAGATGAGACTTCCCAAGATGCTGAAAAAGAAACGCCGGCAAAAGAAGAAACCAAAGATGCTGTAAAAGAGAATACCAGTCCGGCGGCAGAACAGCCGAAAACGGAAGTAAAAGAAACAACCAAAAATGAGGCATCCAATACAGCCGAGGAGAAAGAAACAAAAGCAGCGGAAGCAGCAAAACCGGCAGATGGTGAGTATGAGACTTCTGCAGAAGCAACCGGAAGCATGTTCAGTGTGATTTCTTCCAGACTCATCGTAAAAGATGGAAAACTGAAAGCATCCATTCTGCTGAGTGGAACCGGCTATGATTACCTGTATACGGGAACAGCAGCAGAAGCTGCCGCAGCAGATGAAAAGAGCTGGATTGCTCCGACAGGAAGCGAAACCTATACGGATACGAAGACCGGTGCAGAAAAGACCGGATATCGTTTTGAAATTCCGGTGGAAGAGCTTGACAAACAGATGGATGTTGCCGTTCGCTCAGCCAAGAAAAAAACATGGGCTGATAAAACTGTTACGATCCACAGCACCGCTGCAATCCCGACGATAACACCGGAACCAACCGAGACTCCAAGCGAAAATCCAGGTGAGGATTCCTCGAATAAGCCAGCCAGTGTAGAAGCACCGGTTACCAAAGAGGACGGCAGCGTATTCAAAATGTTCGTCATCTCCGAGGCAACAATGATCAACAAGGGCGATAAACTCGTTCTTACACTGAAAACAAACAACGTATCATTTGATAAACTGTATCTTGGAAAGAACGATGACCTTGCAAAAACACCGGCTATCCAGGGAATGCAGGAAGCAAACGGCGGTTATTCCTTTACATTTGAAGTAGATGCGGACAAAGCCGGCACAACCGTTCCGATCGTTCTTGGAAAGAAAGACGGAACCTGGTACACCAAACAGCAGCTTTATCTTGCAGTTCCGGGAAGTAAAACACCGGAAGTAACTCCGATACCGGAGCCGACCGAGACTCCGGTCCCGACTGCAACCCCGACTCCGAGTGAGACTCCGGTTCCAACCGCAACTCCAACTCCGGAACCGGCGAAAGTAGAAAACGGTATCTACAGCGGAACCGCGGAGACCGGCGCAGCTATGTTCAAAGTAGTCGGCGTAGAGCTGACCGTAAAAGACGGCGACATGAAAGCACGCATCACGTTAAGTGGTGTTGCCTACGATTATCTGTACATGGGAACACCGGAAGAGGCAGCTGCCGCAGACAAGAGTGCATGGATTGCAGGCGTCGGCACCGTTGATTACACAACAGCAGACGGCGAGACGAAAACAGGAATGCAGTATGATATTCCGGTAGCAGCACTCGATCAGGCACTTGTTGTTTCTTCCCATTCTGCAAAACGGGATAAATGGTATGCAAGAACCATTACTATTGCATCTTCCAGTCTGAAAAAGACCGCAGATCTTCCGGCAGATGAGACCAATAAAGTAGCAGATGGTATTTACAGTGCAGAGGCAACAACTAATGCAGCAATGTTCAAGGTAGTCGGCGTAAAACTGACCGCGAAAAACGGAAAAATGACAGCAGTTATCACCTTAAGCGGAAGCGGCTATGATTATCTGTATATGGGAACCGGAAAAGATGCGGCAGCAGAGAGCGGCGCATGGATCGCTTCCACCGGAAAAGTGGACTACACCTTAGACGGTGAAACCAAAACCGGAATGCAGTTTGAAATCCCGGTAGAGGCACTTGATCAGGAACTTGCTGTAGCAGCTCATGCAGTAAAGAGCGGCAAATGGTACGACAGAGCCATCACGATTGCATCTTCCAGCCTGAAAAAGACCGGAGACCTTCCGTCGGATGACAACAAGGGCGATACTCCGAAACCAACCCTCGTTCCGACCAAGACCCCAACCGTATCTCCATCTGAGACACCGGTTGTAAAACCGACCAGCACCCCGACTCCGGCACCGATCCAGAAACCGGCCGATACCAAACCGGAGCAGGAATCCAAATATGAGTCTGACTTAAGCGGCGGCACATCCAAAGTAGACAGTGCAACCACACTGGCAGACGGCGTTTACACACCAGACGGATTCTCCTTCTCCGGCGGATCCGGAAAGGTAACCATCTCCTGCAGCAAGATTACTGTAACGAACGGACAGGCTTATGCAACGATCGCATTCAGCAGTCCGTACTACGGATATGTAAAAGCAAACGGAAATAAATACATGGCAAATGTCAGCGGCGGAAGCAGCATCTTCACCATTCCGGTTGAGCTGAACAAGAACAATACCATCATCGGTATGACCACCAGAATGTCCGTTGCCCATGAGATTTCCTACAACATCTTCATTTCCCTGGCAGCAGCAAAGAAGGGCGGCAGCACTTCTTTCAGCACAGGATTTGTAAAAGCAGACGGAACAACCTCCACGATCAGCACCGATAACTCCAAGCTGGATACCACCGCTCCGGAGATCATGGGACTGGAATACAAAGCAGAGACAAAACTTGCTTACGCAGAGTACTTCAAGATGTATCATTACGACGAAGGCATCACCCTGCTGGAGATCGATATGACAAAAGATACCGAGCGTGATCCGGAGAAACAGACCGAGGACGACAAGAAAGCAGAAGATACCGATACCGCAGCAGCAGAGGATACCGCAGCAGCAACCGACGAGGAAGAAGCGGCAGCAGCATCCGATTCCAAAAAGACCAGCACTGAGAAAGCGAAAGATCTGACCGAAAAGACAAAAGAGCTGTACGAAGGCAATGTTGTCAAATATCTGATCGTTCCGAAAGATGTTGAGATTCCGGCAGGACTGGACAAAGATATGATCGTGATCCAGCTTCCGGTTGAGAAAGCATACGTAGCATCTGAGGATGCCCTGAAACTTCTCGACGAGCAGTTAGACACAGCAGAGAGCATCAAAGCAGTCGGCATGGAGCAGAAAGACTGCCAGATCGAAAACATTGCAAAAGCAATGGAAGACAAAAAAATCTCCTTCGACGGAGCATTCGATGATCTGGACTACAAAGCTCTGGTAAAAGACGAAATTGACTTTGCAATTCTTCCGTCTGAGTTCCTTCCAGGAAATGCAAAGATGAGGAAGATACTGACGCAGCGACGAGACCGCAGATACCAAAGCTGAGGATCAGAAGGACGATAAAGACGATAAGACAACGGATGAGAAAGCAGACGAAGACAAGACTACGGAAGAACTTCTGAAAGAGGAAAATGAGCGTCTGTCCGACACCGCAGAGCGTCTGGCAACCCTGACCATTCCGATGCTGGTTGACCGTTCCGCAGACGAGAAGACCGATCTTGCGAAAGCAGAGTGGCTGAAAGTCTACGGCGTGATCTTCGGATGCGAGGATCAGGCAAACGAGCTGTTCCAGCAGATGGTAAAGGCAGAAGAGAATAAATAAGTACAATAATTTGCAGCAAAAAATGAGAAAGGGCTGCTGCCGTATGGCAGCGGCTTTTTCTTTCAGAAAGGAATATCAAATGACAGGAAAAAACGAAAGAAAGCTGAAAAAATGGGCCGCACTTTTTCTTGCAGCAGCGATGTCACTGACGGCCTGCGGCAGCACCGCATCAACGGGAAGCAGCACATCGTCGCGTCGGGCACTTCGGCAGTTTCTGAGAGCAGCACATCCACAGCATCCGCAGCAGACGTTTCCGAAAGCCAGACGGAGAGCACATCCGTCTCGGAAAGTACGGCTGAAAGTGAAAGCACCTCCGAAGCCACTGCTGCGAGCAGCACCTCCGGGAGTGATACCGCATCCGCGGATGGTTTCGCAACGACAGACGATGTCAGCGACGCACCGGACATCACCGGAATCACCATCGAGAGCAAGATGGTCCTGAATTACGCGGAGTGCTTTAACGTATACTACTGCACAGACGGCTATAAACTGATCGATGTCAAAGACGGCGCGCAGTATCTGCTCGTCCCGGACGGAAAAGAGGCGCCGGATGACCTCGATTCCGACGTAATTGTAATCCATCAGCCGCTGGAACGCATCTACATGGCAGCAACCTCTCCGATGGCGCTGTTCGATGCCATCGACTCCCTCGATACGATTCGTCTCTCCGGTGAAACCGCAGACAACTGGTACGTACAGGATGCCGTTGACGCGATGAATGCCGGAACGATGATCTTCGCCGGAAAATACAGTGAGCCGGATTACGAACTTCTGGTCAGTGAGAACTGTGATCTGGCCATTGAATCCACGATGATCCTCCATTCCCCGAAGGTACAGGAGATGATCGAGATGCTCGATATTCCGGTCTTCATCGACCGTTCCAGCTACGAATCCCAGCCTCTTGGCAGAACCGAATGGATCAAACTCTACGGTGCCATGCTGGACAAAGAGGAGGAGGCAGCGACTTCTTTGCAAATCAGGCAAGTGTTGTGGAAAATCTGAAGGATTTCCAGAATACCGAAAAAACGGTCGCTTTCTTCTATATTAATACGAGCGGAGCTGCCGTTGTGCGGAACCCGGAGGACTACATTTCCAACATGATCGAGCTTGGCGGTGCGCGCAACGCCTTCCGTGATCTCCAGGACGACAGCGGAAAAACATCCGTGCCGATCACGATGGAGCAGTTCTACGATACGGCCGAAGATGCGGACTACCTGATCTACAACGCAAGCATCGATTCCACCGTCAAAACCCTGGACGACCTGCTGGCAAAGGATTCCATGTTTGCCGATTACAAAGCAGTCAAAGAGGGCAACGTCTGGACAACCGAGAAATCCATGTATCAGGCAACCGATAAAATTGCACAGTTTACCAACGACATTAACCTTCTGGTAACGGGCGGCGATCCGGATCAGATGGTATTCTTAAGAAAATTATCCTGATGGAGGAACGTATGTCAGAGAAAAAAAATATGACAGGAAAAGAGAACAGTTTCCATATGGAAACTTCCGGCGCCGTTCGCGGTATGCCGCTGTGTTCCTGGTGCTGATTCTGGCGTTCGCCGCCATCACCGTGCTGAATATCAATTCCGGAAACGTAAATATTTCGATTCCGGAAATTTTCCGGATTCTGCTGCGGCGGACCGGAGAGGGGAAAGCGTACAATATTATCTGGAAAATCCGCCTTCCGCGTATTCTGATGGCGGCAATCCTGGGCGGTGCTCTGTCCCTGTCGGGCTTCCTTTTACAGACTTTCTTTGAAAACCCGATTGCCGGTCCGTTTGTTCTTGGAATTTCCTCGGGAGCCAAAATGGTCGTGGCGCTGACCATGATCTTTTATCTGGAGCGGGCGCGCAATATCACATCTTACACGATGATTGTTGCAGCATTCTTAGGATCCCTTCTCTCCGTCAGCTTCATTCTGCTGATGTCCCGGCGGATCAAAAATATGGCAGGACTTCTCGTCGGCGGTATTATGATCGGTTACATCTGCTCGGCGGTCACGGATTTTGTTGTCACCTTCGCGGAGGATTCCGATATCGTCAACCTCCACGGCTGGTCACAGGGAAGCTTCTCCGGCATGAGCTGGAGCAACGTAGCGATCTCTGCGGCTGTGATCGGCATCACCTTTGTCATCACGTTCCTGATGGCAAAACCGATCGGTGCATATCAGCTCGGTGAGGCGTATGCGCAGAGCATGGGTGTCAACATCAAAGTATTCCGCATCGCGCTGATTCTGCTTTCGAGTATTCTCTCCGCATGCGTCACCGCATTTGCCGGTCCGATTTCGTTTGTCGGCATTGCCGTCCCGTTCCTCGTTAAACAGAGCCTCGGCACATCGCGTCCGCTCGTCGTAATCCCGGGAACGTTCCTCGGCGGAGCCGTCTTCTGTATGATGTGCGACCTGATCGCGCGTATGGCGTTTGCACCGCTGGAGCTGTCCATCAGTACGGTCACATCGATCTTTGGTGCGCCGGTCGTCATTTTCATGATGCTGCGCCGGAAAAGGGGGTAAGAGAATATGAATGAATATTATTTTCATCTGGACCACCTGACGGTCGGCTATGATAAGAAGCCGCTGATCAAAGATATCTGCATCGGCATCGAAAAAGGCGAGATCGTTACGCTGATCGGACCGAACGGTTCCGGTAAATCAACGATTCTGAAAAGCATCACCCGCCAGTTAAAGCTGGTCGGCGGAAATGTGGAGTTTGACGGGAAAAACCTGCATGAGCTTTCGTTCCGCGAGTTGTCCACGAAGATGGCCGTTGTGCTGACGGAGCGCATGAAGCCGGAGCTGATGACCTGCCACGATATTGTGGCAACGGGCCGCTATCCGTACACCGGACGGCTCGGCATGCTGACCCGCGAGGATGAGGAGAAGGTCGAGAAGGCGATGCGCGCCGTTCATGCCGAAGAGCTCGGCGGCCGCGATTTCAACGCCATCAGCGACGGCCAGCGCCAGAGAGTGCTTCTTGCGCGTGCGATCTGTCAGGAGCCGGAGGTCATCATCCTCGACGAGCCAACTTCTTTCCTCGATATCCGCCACAAGCTGGAACTGCTCGCGATTCTGCGCCGCATGGCAAAGGAGAAGGGCATCACCGTCATCATGTCGCTGCATGAGATCGATCTGGCACAGAAAATTTCAGATAAGATCATCTGCGTCAAGGGCGATGCTATTTCCCATTTCGGCGCACCGGAGACAATTTTCCGCGAGGATACCATCCGCGAACTATACGAGATTGACAATGGTTCGTTTGACCCGTGCTTCGGAAGCATCGAGCTGCCGCGGCCGGAGGGAACACCGCGCGTCTTTGTCCTCGCAGGCGGCGGAACGGGAATCCCGGTGTTCCGGAAACTGCAGAAGGAAAATGTCCCGTTTGCGGCAGGCGTCCTGTATACGAACGATATCGATTACCAGCTCGCCCGCATTCTGGCGATGGAGACGGTAACCGAAGCACCGTTCCAGGAGATCAGCGACGAGGCATTTGCCCGCGCCTGCGAGCTGATGAAGAGCTGTGAACGTGTCATCGACACCGGCGTCCCGGTGGGCATGTGCAACCGCCGGATCGAAGAGCTGAGGGCAGAAGCAAAGCGGCTTGGAAAGCTGGCAGAGTAAAACAAAGAAAAATCCAATCAAAATCTCCTGTCTGGGAACGAAACAATCGTTTTCCGAACAGGAGATTTTCTTTTTGCAGCCATTGTAAAAACAGCAAAAGAACACGAAAAATGTAATATTAAATTGTACGAAAAATTCACACAATTCAAGTCAAAAACCAACAGAGATTGACACTTAAAAAGTCAAGTGCTTTATAAAATCTTTTGGCGAAATAACGGTTTTCTCTGTTATGACCAAAACACGCGTTCTGATTTCGCAAGATTTAAACACATGCTTTCCACACCGTTTTTCGTGGATAATGTGGATAACTCGGTGTATAACTTGTTTTTAGGCATGTTTTCGGTGGTTAACTATGTGGATAACTTGTGGACGGGATGTTTATAAAATTGGCCCGTGTGGGAAAAAACCGGTTTCTTTGTGCAATTTCGACAAAAAGAGGTTTTAAAGTTTTACACGACTGACATGAAAGGTTTTTCAGATTTCAGAAACTACGGAAAAACAGAAAAAAGCAGGCAGTTCTCCGTACAATACGAAGAATGCCTGCTTTTGCCGTATTCTATTCGAAAGAAGCCATCAGTGGCTGATCAGATATTTCTCTACCGAAGTCACACAGTTCGCGCCGTCGGCGGCTGCAGTGATGATCTGACGGAGCTGCTTCGTGCGGACATCGCCTGCGGCGAACACGCCCGGCACGCTCGTCACACCGTCTTCGCCGGCTTTGATGTAGCCAGCCTCATCGGTTTCTACGATGCCTGCGATCAGTGCGGAGACCGGAACGATGCCGACGGCAATAAACACGCCGTCTACCGTGATCACACCGGCTTCCCCTGCCTTTTTGTTCGTTACCTTCACGCCGGACACCATCTCGTTTCCTTCGATGGAATCCACAACCGTATCCCACACCATTTCCACATTCGGCAGTGCCAGCAGTGCATCCTGGAGAACACCGGCTGCCCGCAGTTCATCGCGGCGGTGGATCACGTAAACCTTTTTGCACGTTCTGGCAAGGAAAATCGCATCCTCCACGGCGACATCGCCGCCGCCGATAACGGCAACGGTTTTGTCTTTGAAAAATGCGCCGTCACACGTTGCACAGTAAGAGACGCCCATGCCGGAGAGCTCCTTTTCACCAGGTACATTTAACGCGCGGTGCTCCGCACCGGTTGCAAGAATGACCGTTTTGGCATGATACTCATTTTTTCTCGTGCGGACAATCTTGATCTCTTCGTCAAGAACAAGCTCCTTCACACGCTCACGGGAAAATTCCGCGCCCATTTTTTCAGCGTGTGCGCGCAGCGTGCTTCCGAGATCCCATGCCGCTGATGCCGGAAGGCCGGGATAGTTGTCTACTTCATAGGTATTCAGCACCTGGCCGCCGCTTGCAAAGTTTGCCTCAATCGTAAGAGAGGAGAGCTTTGCGCGTTTCGCATAAATCGCGGCAGAAAGACCCGCCGGGCCGGAGCCGATGATGATAACGTCGTATAAGTTTTCCATAAAAATCCTCGTTTTCGTCTGTAGTAAGCTGCCATGCAGCCATTTTTCTGAAAGTATCGTTACGGAGCCGGTGTTTCGGACGGTTCCTGACTGTCGGAAACGGAAGATGAATCTTCCGCGGAAGTTTTTTTGGCTTCTTCTTCCGGCGCTTCCGGCTGGTTGTGAACCACCTTGATGCTGCGTACCAGCTTCAGATCGTTGTCGATGCCGATTTCAGTGTAGTCCAGCTTTTCGTCATCACTATAGAATGTGTAGAGTGTCAGGTTACTATCCTCTTTTTCCGTTTTTTCTGATTTGGCATCCCCTGCCTTCGCCAGAAAATCGCTCTCGGAAGTGCCGAGCGTGATGCCGTTTGTGATTGAAATCGGAATCTTTGTCGTATCGAGATCGCCGTACAGCGAAGTAACAAAACAGTTGCGTACTGTCGTCGCCTCCGCGCCGTAATTATGTACGGTGCAGTAAAGCTTCTGACCGCCCTTTTCCAGCGTGACGTAGCCGTATTTTCCGTTTAAAACGGCCGTATCGGACTCTTTCGTATTGACGGTCCAGTCGTGGTCCAGAAGTTCACTGACCGGAACGGGAAGATGGTAGAGTACATCGTCAAAGCGGACGGTCCAGTCGTTGATTTTACTGCTGTCGGCTTCCGGTGCCTGGTAGGCCTCCACTTCCGGTGTTGTGGCATCGCTGACACCATCGAGCGCTTCTGCATCAGCCGTGGTCGTAAAGTTCTGCATATCGAGGAATACAGAATTCCCGTTTCGTTATCGAAGCCGAGCGTGATCGTCTGGTACAGCCCGTATTCATACGTGAACTGCACAGAGGTATCGGCCTCATAACGGTCCTTTGGCGCACCGTAGATGCTTTCCACATCCTCCATCAGCGACTGCTGCAGGGTGACGCCGTTCGGCAGGCCGACATAGATATTCTGACCCTCAGCGGTCGAGGTATCGATGTGAATGCCTCCGATCAGGCATTCCGCCACTGGCTTTGCCGTGGTGTCCGGATTGGCAATATCGACGGTAATCTGGTTTCCGTCCTTTTCAAAGCTTTCGCCCTCTGAGAAGGATTCCGGCTGGATTTCCTTTGTGTCGTCGCCGCTGTAGACCCAGCCAAGCGCTGTAAAATCCGCGTAGGATTCCGGAACTTCGTATGTATCGCCCCAGATGGCAAGCTGAAAACTGTTCAGGTTCTTCGAGAGATCCACATCGTATTCCGGAATCTCATCGGAATCGCCGGAGGCCGCCAGATTGTCTTTGGGGTCGTCATCGTCGGTACTCTGACTGATGGTTGTGATCGGAATCGTTTCTGTTTTCTTTCCGCAGCCGCTCGTTCCCACGAGGAAAGCGGCAAATACTGCTGTTAAAACCCAACGGTATTTTTTCATCAAAACCTCCTCATAATAAATGGTTAAAAATATTTGAGAGTTACTTCATGTAAGTAACGATATCAGTTCCCCCTATTCTATCACATTCCGCTTCGTTTTCCAATGTCTGAAGCGGATTTGAGAAAAATGGTTTTTCAAAAGCGCGGTACGGAATACATATTTAGTAAGGAACTGGAAAGGGCAGAAGTCTGGGAGGAGGCTGTGTATGCGTTTTACAAAAATGCAGGGCTGCGGAAATGATTATATCTATGTAAATGCCATGGAGGAGCGGGTGGAGAGTCCGGGACGGCTGGCAAAAGCGGTAAGTGACCGCCATTTCGGCATCGGCGCGGACGGGCTGATTCTGATCGGGGCATCCAAAACAGCAGATTTTTCGATGGAAATGTACAACGCCGACGGCTCGAAGGGCGCGATGTGCGGCAACGGCATCCGCTGTGTGGGAAAATACGTGTACGAGCATGGGCTGACGAGAAAAACGACGCTGACTATCGAAACCGGCAGCGGAAACCGTGTGATTCATCTGCAGACGGGGGAGAATCCGAATAAGATCTGTCAGGTGACAGTGGAGATGGGAACGCCGGAATTCCGCGCCGCACAGATCCCCGTTGTTTCTCTGGGGGAATATGTGCTGGAGCATAAAATTACCGTGTGCGGGGAAAATTATACGATGACCTGCCTTTCGATGGGAAATCCGCATGCGGTGATTCCGGTGGAAGATGTGGAAAAAATATCCATTGCAAAGACCGGTTCCGCTTTTGAACACCTTTCCTGCTTCCCGGACCGTATCAATACAGAGTTTATCCAGACTTTAGATCAACACACAATAAAAATGAGAGTCTGGGAACGTGGGAGCGGTGAAACGCTGTCCTGCGGAACGGGAGCGTGTGCGGCAGCCGTCGCGGCGATGCTTTCCGGCTGTGTTTCGGAGGGAGAAACTGCCGTAGAACTGCGCGGCGGCAGGCTTTTCGTTACATGGGACCGGACGAAAAATAAGGTCCTTCTGACCGGCCCGGCCGAGACCGTTTTTGAAGGAACGCTTGCAGAACGAATTTGAAAAATGCAGATTTCTGTCTGCACGAAAGAGCAGTATGCAATATTCTGAAAATAAAAACTTACAGGAAATGCCTTTTCTTTTCAAAAGAAACATGCTACAATATGTGGTGCCCGCTACAAGAAAAGGGTGGGGGACACACAAGATATAGTGTTTGAATTGGAGGACACCACAATGGTTTATATTATCAAAAAGGACGGCACCAAAGAAGAATTCGACGCGCAGAAGATCGTCCGTGCCGTAAATAAATCCGCACAGAGAATCCTGTATACCTTCTCACAGCAGGAGATTGACTTTATCTGTAAGTTCGCAACCGAGCACGTATATTCCCTTGGAAAGACCGAAATTCCGATCAGCGATATGCACAATATCGTGGAGGGAGCACTCGAAAAAGTAAACCCGGCTGTGGCAAAAAGCTACCGCGATTACCGCAATTACAAAACTGATTTTATCCATATGATGGACGAGGTCTACACGAAGAGCCAGTCCATCCGCTACATCGGCGACAAGAGCAATGCCAACACCGACAGCGCCCTCGTTGCAACGAAGCGAAGCCTGATTTTCAACGAGCTGAACAAAGAGCTGTACCGCAAGTTCTTCATGAACCGCAACGAGCTGCAGGCCTGTAAGGACGGTTACATCTACATCCACGACCAGTCCGCACGTCTCGATACCATGAACTGCTGTCTGTTCGATGTCGGAAACGTTTTAAAAGGCGGTTTCGAGATGGGAAATGTCTGGTACAACGAGCCGAAGACACTCGACACCGCATTTGATGTCATGGGCGATATCGTCCTCAGCACCGCTGCACAGCAGTACGGCGGCTTTACCGTGCCGGAGGTGGACAAGATCCTTGCTCCGTACGCACAGAAGAGCTACGATACTACGTAAAAGAGTTCCTGAAATATACCGACGCATCCTGGGAGGGTGCACAGGAGAAAGCCATCGAGTATGCGATCGACAAAGTAAGAAGAGAGTGCGATCAGGGATGGCAGGGAATTGAGTATAAACTGAACACGGTTGGATCTTCCCGCGGTGATTATCCGTTCGTTACCGTGACCCTCGGCCTTGGAACGAGCATGTTCGAGAAGATGATTTCCATCTCCCTTCTTGAGGTCCACAAAAACGGACAGGGCAAGAAAGGCCACAAAAAGCCGGTGCTCTTCCCGAAAATCGTCTTCTTATATGACAAGGCAATTCACGGAGAGGGCGGCATCGCAGAAGATGTCTTTGAGGCAGGACTTGACTGTTCCTCTAAAACCATGTATCCGGACTGGCTGTCGATGAGCGGCGAGGGCTACATCGCCGAGATGTACAAGAAATACAAGAGAGTCATCAGCCCGATGGGATGCCGTGCTTTCCTTAGCCCGTGGTACGAGCGCGGAGGCATGGAGCCGGCAGATGAGAACGACAAACCGGTCTTTGTCGGACGTTTCAACATCGGAGCCGTTTCCCTTCATCTTCCGATGATCCTGGCAAAATCCCGTTCCGAGAACCGCGATTTCCACGAAGTGCTTGATTTCTACCTCGAGATGATCCGCGATCTGCACAAACGGACCTACGATTACCTCGGCGAGATGCGTGCATCCACGAACCCGCTGGCTTACTGTGAGGGAGGTTTCTACGGCGGCCACTTAAAACCGTCCGACAAGATCCGCCCGCTGTTAAAGCCGATGACCGCATCGTTCGGTATCACGGCGCTGAACGAGCTGCAGGAGCTGTACAACGGAAAATCTCTTGTTGAGGACGGACAGTTCGCACTTGACACGCTGAAATATATCAACGACAAGGTTGCCGAGTTTAAGAAAGAGGACGGCATCCTCTATGCGATCTACGGCACACCGGCAGAATCCCTGTGCGGCCTGCAGATAGAGCAGTTCCGCAAACAGTACGGCATCGTCCGCAACGTTTCGGACCGCCCGTATGTGAGCAACAGTTTCCACTGCCACGTAACCGAGGACATTACCCCGATCCAGAAACAGGATCTCGAGGGACGTTTCTGGGAGCTCTGCAACGGCGGAAAAATCCAGTACGTGCGCTATCCGGTCGGCTACAACAAAGGCGCGATCAAGACACTGATCGAGCGTGCGATGGAGCTTGGCTACTACGAGGGCGTCAACCTGTCCCTGGCTTACTGCGATGACTGCGGCCACCAGGAACTCGACATGGATGTCTGCCCGGTCTGCGGTTCCAAGAACCTGACAAAGATCGACCGTATGAACGGCTATCTTTCCTACAGCCGTGTCCATGGCGACACACGTCTGAATGAAGCAAAGATGGCGGAAATTGCAGAGAGAAAATCGATGTAAAATCATTGCGATATTTGTAATACGATAAAAGAACGAAATCCCCTGCGGGAAATCCATTCGGTTTGGATTTTCCGCAGGGGATTTTATAGTTCGGCAATTATTCTTCGATATCGCGGGTGATGTTGCGTACCCAGACGTATTTTTTATAATGAAGATAAACCGCAGGCAGTTTCACGATCTCATCGAGGTTTACGATACAGTAGACAACCATGACCGGCAGCTTCAGCCAGAACGCGGCGAGGAAACCAAGCGGTACGGAAAAGCACCACATCGCGCCGATATTTCCCTGCATATCGAATTTCGCATCGCCGCCGGCACAGAAGATGCCGTCGAGAACGGTGGTGTTGACCGACTGTGCCATCAAGTTCAGACCGCAGAAGAGAAGCATGTACTGCAGATATTCTGCCGCGGTATCGGTAAGCGGAGCGAAGTGGACGATTGCAGGAGAGATCAACATCAGAAGACCGCCGGTCACAACGCCGATGGCAATTGCAAGATGCGTCAGGCGGCCGCCGTATTCGCGTGCTTTCTCGAGTTCATCTGCACCGAGCAGGTTTCCGATCAGAACACCGGCACCGCCGCTCACACCGCGGATCAGGCAGGAGAGGAGGCTCTTTGCAATCGAGGTAATCGAGTTTGCTGCAACAGCATCGCTTCCCATGTGGCCCATGATAACGGAGTACAGAACGTAGCAATTCCCCAGACGAGGGAGGCCGCAAGCACGGGAAGCGTGTAGCGCCAGAAGTCTTCTGAAAGTATTTTCCCTGCGGAAGAGAAGAGGCGGTTCCAGAGAATCCGTACACGCTCCGGTTTCTTTGTCTCGAGATAAGCCAGATCAGTTCCACAACGCGGGCAGCTACCGTTGCATAAGCTGCTCCGCGGATCCCAAGTGCCGGAGCACCGCAAAGACCGTAGATGAGGATGGCATTTAAAATGATGTTCAGTACAACCGCAGTGGAACTGATGCGGGAGCTGACTGCTGCATGACCGGTGTTTTTCAGCAGGATCAGATAGACCTGCGAAATACCGCAGAGTACGTAGGAGAGTGCAACAGCGCGTAAATACTGGCTTCCGCTTGCAACCAGGGCCGCATCATTTGTAAAGATGCGCATCAGCATTTCGGGACAGAAACCGGCAAGGATGGTAAACAGGCCGGAGAACAGCAGGTTGGTGCGAAGTGCGATCGGAATCACTTTTTCGATCGAAGCGGCATCCTGTTTCCCCCAGTACTGCGCTGCCATAATACCGGCGCCCGCCGCGATGCCTGAGATAAAAAGGCTCAAAACAAACTGCACCTGTCCGGCCAGTGAAACAGCAGACAACGAAGTCTGATCAATCCAGCCCAGCATGATCGCATCCGTTGCGCTGACGAGAGCCAGCATAAAATTCTGGATCGCAATCGGAAGGACGAGGAGTTTTAGTTTCTGGTAAAATTCATCCTTAAAATTCATTCGTGTTTTCATAAAAATTCCCCCAAAGTATAAATAGTAGTTTTTGCTGTATTATAGCGGAAAGGAAATGGGAAAACAATGGCTAAAACAAGCTATTTTCTGGTCATTTTTGACATTCCCTGTATAATATAGAAGAAAAGAACTTTCCGGTGCCCGTGTCCGGTACGCCGGAAAGCGGAGAAGAAGTTTGATCAGAAAATCAGGTTTCCTTCAGCAGAAACTCCAGGATTTCTGCTATCAGAATAAATATGCCGGCAGCGGCTGTCTTTATAAAATCCAAAAATCCATGCAGGAGCTGGAGAAGCTTTTGAAAAAGAAAGATAAGAAACGGAAGTAGGTTCGGCTGCCATTGGAGCCGTCATCGAAACAAACGGAAATATACGAAAAAATTGTGAAATTTAATAGAATTATAAGACCTGTTTTCGCTGTTTTTAACAAAAGTAAAGAAACAGTGAAAAAAAGGTTGCTTTTTTCGGCAGAATCCTTTATAATCTTATTTGTGTTCAGCGAGTGGATCATCCAATGAAACACAGAAAAACAAAAGTAAGCGCCTTTAGCTCAGTTTGGTAGAGCAGTAGACTCTTAATCTATTTGTCCAGGGTTCGAGTCCCTGAAGGCGCATCGAAAGCACTGTTTTTGCAGACCTGAGAGCTGCGGGGACGGTGTTTTTCTTGTTTTACAAGCAAAATACCAAAAGTCTGTGTATCAACTTTTTTACATTGCGATAGAAACAGAGAAAACCGGCAGCGGAGCGGTCTTACTTTTCAAGAGACCGTTCTGCTGCCGGTTTGTATTTTGGATGGGAATCAAATCATTTGCGAAAGCATTCCGCTACAGAAACCGTGCTCCATCTTACAGATCGGGTTTCCAATTGAGGAAAACTTCTCCTCATATTCCGTCATTACATTTCCTTCTGAGAGAACCACATCGTGGTGCAGATCGTATGTGAATGCAGTGAGTTCCCATCCCTCTGCATTTTTCATCTCTTCAAGAGAGAAGTCAAACAGATCTTTATTATCGGTTTTGAATTCCAGTGTTCCGTCCTTCTTTAAAATCTTCTCGTACCGTGCAAGAAACTCATGTGACGTCAGTCTCCGCTTCGCATGGCGGTCCTTCGGCCACGGATCGGAGAAGTTGAGGTAAATGCGGTCTACCTCGCCCTCAGCAAACACTTCCGGAAGCTGGCGTGCATCCATGCGGATGAAAAACAGGTTTTACTAGAGCTTATGGTCGAATTGAATCATGCCAAGGATATGGAAGATGTCGCAAAACGCTCAATTGTTTTCTTTTTAATAAATATCTGCATATTGATGTAGGATGTATACATTTGGATGAACAGGGAGTTTTGAAAGATACCTATCTGAAAAAAAGTGAAACAGGTTTTGTATACAAAGAAATTGCAGAATATGATGACTTGTTTTTGTTTTTAAAAGATTATGATAAACCTTATTTTGTTACAGAGGGTTTTTATGAATTTTTAATTAAAGGAAGTAAAGAAGTTTTAGGTATTATGCGTATTCCTATACAAAACAGCTTTATACTTGATAACAATATTTTACAGGTATTAACTTCAATGCTGGATTGTATCGCTTTGGCGATGGAACGTATCCAGGCAGATGCAAAGCATTTGAAATTCAAAGAAGAGGCAAATGCGCAAAGATATCGTGCAAATCTTTTAAGAGCGATTTCTCATGATTTGAGAACACCGCTTGCAGGAATTATGGGAACATGTGAAATGTTGAAAAAGATGCTTGACGACAAAGAAAAAGAATAATGAACTCACAGATGGTATTTATAAAGATGCACAATGGCTTTATAGCCTTGTGGAAAATATTTTAAGTCTTACTAAGCTGCAGGAAGGGAAAATGCAGATGAGTTGTCAAAGCGAGTCAATGGATGAAATTGTTGGTGTTGCCTTATATCAGTTTGAAAAGCGTTCAGAAAGAGAAGTAAAAGTACAGCTTCCAGATGATATTGTCATTGTTGATGCAGATGCAAAGCTGCTGGAACAGGTTATTTTAAATCTTTTGGATAATGCGAATAAGCATACACCAAAAGATAAATCGATTTCTATTTATGTGTCTTGCAGCAAAACAGAGGTAAAGGTATGTGTGGAAGATGAAGGAGAAGGAATTGCTGAACAGGATATTTCTAGAATTTTTGAAATGTTTTATACGACTTCCAGCAAGCATAGTGATGCATCTATGGGTATAGGACTTGGGTTAACTATATGTAAATCTATCATTGAAGCACA
>ENA-OQIG01000662-OQIG01000662.1-human-gut-metagenome-genome-assembly--contig:-NODE-662-length-18577-cov-1.412683_pt1 | contig 18577 bp, 35 predicted proteins | sample MGYA00242576_ERZ504741 | MGnify/ENA primary metagenome ERZ504741 (study PRJEB26092, sample SAMD00036436) | human gut metagenome | host: Homo sapiens | study: EMG produced TPA metagenomics assembly of... | reverse complement strand
GGAAAATGTATGAAGGATACAACGATTATTTTTTTTCTGTGCATTTGTATCGTTTTTTTGGTATGTGTTGTATTTTATCAGCAATTTACTTTCCGCACAGGAACACAAGCAAAATTACGGGAAATCAGTGATAAGCTCAAAAAAATCATAGAAACGCACAGTGATGAGCAAGTAATGGTTTTTACGGACAATAAAGAGCTAATAGAATTGGCTGCACAAATCAATGAATTACTGGAGAAACACTTGAAAATAAAAGCGGATTATCGCCATTCTCAAATAGCCTCTAAAAAAATGTTGTCGAATATTTCTCACGATATTAAAACGCCTATGACTGTTATTTTGGGGTATCTGGAAATCATGCAGTTAAGCGAAACAATTTCTGCTGAAATGCTGAAAAAGGTAGAGGATAAAGCGCAAGGGGTCATGGGAATGATCGATCAATTTTTTACCCTATCAAAAATTGAGTCAGGCGATATGGATATAGCGCTTTCGAAGGTAGATATTTGCGAAATTTGTCGAGAAAGTGTACTGGATTTTTATGAGTTGCTTTCTAGTAAAAACTTTCAAGTAAATATTGATATTCCGGAAATGCCTGTTTTTGTGCAAGGGAATAAAGAAGCTTTACAACGTATTCTGTTTAATTTGATTTCTAATGTCATCCGATACGGGGCGGACGGAAAATATCTTGGGCTTTCATTGAAAAATGAAGAAAGAAACGTATATGTGGAGGTAACAGATAAGGGAAAAGGCATTGATCAAATGTTTGCAGACAGCATATTTGATAGATTATTTACAATGGAAGACTCTCGTAATCGTAAGATACAAGGGAACGGACTTGGTCTGACAATCGCCAAAAATCTAGCTGTTTGTCTTGGTGGGGATATTACTTTGGAAAGTATTCCTTATGTCAAAACGACTTTTACAATACAGTTGAAAAAATCTTACTTTAAGATGTTCGAAAGAAATTTGTAATATTTATTCAAGAGTTTTGAAAATCTGAGCCGTTACAATGGAATTTAGAAAGGAGGCAATAGAATATGTCATATGTTGTACAAACAAATAGCCTTGCAAAAATCATTGATAGGAAAGAGATTGTTAAGAATGTCAATCTCCACGTAAAGAAAGGGGAAATCTATGGTTTCCTTGGCCCGAACGGTGCAGGTAAAACTACTGTTATGAAAATGCTCACAAACCTTTGGAAGCCAACAAGTGGAAGTATTGAAATTTTCGGAGAATACTTACTCCACAGTCCTGTGAAATCTTAAAAAGAATAGGAAGTATCATTGAATTTCCTACCTTTTATAATCACATGACCGGGTATGAAAATTTGCAGCTTCATTGTGAGTACATGGGGTATTATAAACATGGAAGCATTGAAAATGCGCTTGATCTGCTGGAATTATCGGCTGCCTCACAAAAAGCTGTAAAAAATTATTCTCTTGGTATGAAAGAACGACTTGGTATCGCACGTGCAATTCTTTGCAAGCCGGAATTACTAATTCTTGATGAGCCGACAAATGGACTGGATCCTGCAGGTATGAAGAAAATCCGTGATTTGCTAAAAAATCTTTGCGAAGAATATGGAACAACGATTATGATTTCCAGCCATATCCTTTCAGAAGTTGAAAGTATTGCTGATACGGTAGGTATCATTCATCACGGAATGATGGTGAAAGAAATCGGCATGAAAGAAATAGAGAGGATGAGCCTTGCATATGTGGAACTGGTAGTAGCAGATCCTAAAAAAGCTGCCTATGTATTGAGTGAAAAACTGGAGTATAACAATTTTAAGATCATTGAAAACAATACGATCCGTATTTATGGCCAGCACGTTTCAATAAAGGAATTGTCTAAGGTGTTAGCATTGAATGATGTTGAAGTGGTTGCGCTTGGCAGACAAGCTGAAACTTTAGAAGATTACTTCCTTAAATTAACTGCGGAGGTGAATAGATTATGTTAAAGCTGATTCAATTAGAATGGAGGAAAAACAACATTGGAAAGTATATTAGAAATGCAATGATATTGGCGGGTGTTCTTTGTCTGTTTCTGTTTGCACTGGCCTATCTTGGTATTGCAAATGATCCGGATACAGGGATTCCGGACGCAGCGCCGGGAAACGGTACAATTTCAGCACCTATTGAATTATTTTGCAGTATGTCATTTCTAGTATTTACCGGTGTGATGCTATCATCTTTTATTGTAAGTGCCTATAAAGATAAAACAATGGCATTGATGTTCTCTTACCCGATTAAGCGGCAGAAAATACTTATTTCTCAAATGCTCTCGGTTTGGATTTTCTGTTTCCTGGCATTGGTAATAACAAAACTTGTAATTTATGGCTGTATTTTGTGGGGGTCCCAGTTTATGGTATCATCATTTCCAATTGATTATGATATGGCAAGTCTGAAATTTTATGTACAGCTTATTGTAAAATCGATTTCTATTGTTAGCATGAGTTTTATTGCATTATTTATCGGATTGGCAATGAAGTCCACAAAAGCGACGATTATATCCTCTTTTCTGCTGATTATTTTGACGCAGGCAAACATTGGAGATCTTACACTGGCAAATAATGCCGTATTCCCTCTTGTTTTGACGATCATTTCCCTTCTGTTTGCTGTTCTATCTGTGATCGGAGTGGAAAGAAAGATTTATATAGATGGATTAAAAGAAAAAAACTTCCGGGAAGCGGAAGATACTGAAAATTTATATTGGAATCAATGAGTGAGGCAGTCTGGTCGCGGATCAGACTGCGTTTCTATGTCCCCGCCTAAAATTTTTATTCTCTACATGCAAAAAAAATATATACAAGAATTGAATTGGTAATATATAATCTTATTATAAAATTTGTACAAAAGAATTTGGAAATGTTTCCAGAAAAAGAGTGATGGAATTATGAAGGAGGAAATCGTATGGAAGATCAACGAAAGAATGAATTGGCAGTTGTAATAGCTGCAACGGTAGTATTTGGTTTCATGAATCGTATTTTGATCAGGATTCCGTATATGGTATTAGGAGATTTTTCGTTTTCCTTTTTGATATCTGTTGTGACGTGGTGGATTTACAATTCTGTTTTGTTTTCTGTTGCAGAGCAGATGCAGATGGGCGATGGAGGCAAGAAAAGAATAGGAAAAATGATCCTGTTTGGATTTCTTGCAACGCTAATAAAGGCTGGAATTGATACGTGTATTGATCTGACGGTCGCTCGTCAACCGAATATGTTGCTGCTTGTAGCTGCTATGGAGATGTCTATGATTCTTTACATAGCAGGGTTAGACTTATTTCTATTCAGTAAAGGTTGGAAAAAGAAAGATAAAACAAGAGGGAAAAGAGATAAATGCTTTAGTGACGATATTTGTTTCTTTATTGATCTTTTATGGTGGAACTTTATTTTATTATCTGAAACAAGTAAATTATGCTGTTGAAAGATATGGAACTTCTTCGATGGTTCAAGAAATAGGGTTGGATAATGCGATTTGGAATTTGACTACAATGCTTGGAAGACGTTCCACAACGGTTGGAGCAGTCGTATATGTTGGGTGTTTTATAATCATTTGGTGGATATTAGAAGAAATCACTGTTTCGCAGGAAAGCAATTAAAAATGGACAGAAGAGGGAAAATGAATGGAAGAAAAGTAATCAGAAAAGGATGTGAGTTTGATGAAATACATATGGATGTGCAGCGAAGCGAACACATGGAGCAGTTACTATTATGATGAGCAGACGGAGGAATTTTTTGTATTTGATAATAAAAAAGGGGGGGACGGACTTGCGGTTGGAGTCCTTTCGGGAATTTCCTTGATAATCTATGCGCTTGTACGGAACATAGAAAAACCAATTCCTTTTGACAAAAATTTGTTGTACTGGATTTCGTTGGGACTGGGAGTGATTGTGGGGCGATCGTTTCTGGATATCTGTTAAGACGTGCAAAAAGAAAAGTGGAAGAAAACGCAAGAGTGTATCCTTGCAGACTGGAAGAAAAACGGAAATTGGCAAAGCAGAACCGGAAAAGCTTTTTTCAACATATGGTATTAATTGCTATTTTTATAGGAGTATGTGTGGGATACCGATTTTTGATGGTTTGGATTGTGCCATCCGTTCTGGTATATGCTTTTTTTAACTCAGTCATGTGTATGATAACGATTTTACTGATAACTGGTTTCGTGGGAAATCATCCGCTAAAAGGCTGGAAAATTGCAGGTAAAATCTTGAAAGGAGAGTAGGAGAATGCCATATTTGATTCCAATTTTATATGTGATCGTCTCTTATACATTTTTTCTTTTGCCGGGCTTATTTGATCAGGTAGTGGAATTACAGATTATTTCAGCACTTCTGCCTTTTCTCATGGGAGTCGTCAATTTGATTGTCGTATTGACGGTAGGAAGAAAATGGTCAAGAAAAACATTGTTAAACTGTACATTGATCATTAAATATGGATTGATTCCATTCTATTTGATTGGAGGATGTATTACCATCAGCGTGACACTTGCTGCACTGTTTCCGCTGCCGTTGATGGTGTTGTTTGGGCTGGTCACAGTTGTTTTCCTGATTTTTGGGTATGGGATTTTGTTGGGAGCGGCGCCATATGCAATCGCCTACCTTATAAAATCATGTAAAGAAGGAAGGCATTCAAAGGCAGTGGTAATTCTGTCCGGCATCTGCCAGTTTCTTTTTTCTTTTGATGTATTTTCCATGATGATCTGACAATCAAAGAAAAGCATCTAGTCAAAACTACAATAGTTGTGTTTGCGGGAGTGTGTCTCGCAATACTTTTCATTCTGCTGTATATGTTGAGTATTTTTGTATAAAGAGTTTGAAGAGAATATAGAAAACCGATCGTTTATCGATGATGCTGTCGGAAGGAAGAGTGGGAGAAGCGGATGATTAAATTATGTTATAAAATTCATGATAAGAAGACGGATGAGTATTATTTTGACTTACAAACTCAAAAAGTATATCAGATTTGTCTGTCTGCATACTATGCAAAGCAAAATACGAAAGGAATCCTGTTCCCCTTGATTTTAGGCGGAGTGGCAACAACATTTTTAGAAGAGGTATCAAGCAAATAATCTTATCTGAGAATGTCCGGATTTTATCGATGATCTTGGTAATTGGAATTCTGGTTTTGAATTGATCAAAAGGTAAAAAAATCATTTGCAGAAAAGTATCGATATATCGAGGAACATACGATGGGGATTGAAATGGAAAAATCAGATCTGTTCAATCTATATCTTCGGGGGAGATGGAACAGAAGAGTATTGGGAATAATTGTTTTTGCAGGTGTGGTCATTTTTTTGACCGGCATGATTTTTACAATCCGAGTCTCTCATCTTACCGGGATTGTTCTGCTCTTACTGGGTGGGATAATCGGAGTGATTTTTTTCATTATGGAGAATTTTCGGAAGCTTCGCAAGTAAAAAAATATTTCCGGGAACGGAAAGAGTGAAATTGATTTTATCAGGAGGGAGAGAATCAAAAATGGGATTCAGGGAGCGAAACAGGTACATTCAGCTCTGCAGAGAAAATGAACATTCAGCTTTCTATTATGACACAGCAGAAGAGAAACTATTGCGATATAAAAAGAAAGTAAATTTTCATTTTCCTTAAAATATCAATTGTGTATTTTAGCGGCGCTGTATTTGGGATACATATTAAATGACAAAGCTTATATACTGTTGGCTCAAAACAGTTCTTTGAAATATTTTCTTATCTTTTCAGCATTGGTGTTGGCGGCATTTGCTTGTTGTTTTTTGAAAATAATATCACGAAAATTTTGAAAAAAGACGGGTAGAAGTGCCATATCCACTATCTGATGAATTGCTGCAGAAGGGCAAAAGGATTTTAAGACGCAAAAAACGATCATGTATCTATGGAGTTTCATCTCTGCGATTCTCTGTTTCGCTTTTTACATAACGAACCTCATTCTTTTGTTAGTGCTGTTTTTAGCCAGCATGATTGTATTATCCAGTATGGTTGCTATAGCAAGACCTGTTTTGCGGGAAAACTTATATCAATGTTTGAAAAAGAGGATGTAGTAAAAATGTATGATTATGGGGAAAGGGGATTGTTATGAAGAGAAATATAATCCGGACGACAGAATGGAAAAAGCTATATCCGATTAAAAAGGGAATCATAGTATCGGTATGGTTATTTGCAGTTATCATATTATATGCAGGCTTCCGGGGGTTGATAGAAGATCATGATCTGAAAACAATAGTTGTGATCATTTTAGACGGTGCGATACTTGTGAAATCTTTTCGGCCGGTTAAGAACTATCTTTTTACAAGATATCATTGCGTACCGGTTTTTAATCAAATTTTCACAAAAAAAGAATTGGAAGAACTGTTTGAGGGAGAAGTGTTTCGGAAAATGACAGGCAGTATGGAAAATCCTTTAAATAGTCTGGATTTATTGGAAAGTAAAAATTGGTTTTGTATCCATGGAAAATTTATTTCAAAGAATATGACGATTATTGGAAGGGCATGGGTTGCGGCAAGTCTCAACAATAGAGATATCACACCTGTAAAAATATTTTATATGACGGGGCAATATCTTGAAGTTAAAGCAGGATATTCATGGAAAGTTTCTACCATACAATCTTTTAATCGGCTGTTATGGGAAAAGTATCAAATAATACCTGTTAAAGTGTTTTCTCGAGATTATGAACGAATCAGTACAATTTTAAAGAATACATATGACAGAATGAAAACGGAAAAAGATTTGTGTGAAAAAGAATTTGTACGATATTTGCTTGAAGACGGTGCGGATAGCAAAGCTTTATTTTGGAGTGAAATACCGGGATTGCAGTTGCCGGGAGAAAATAAGTAAATGCAGCAGAACAGATAATACATATGGGGGAGAAACGATGAAGTGTATGCAGAAAAATTTTCACAGAAACATACTGATTTGTGTGTACGGTTTTTTCTTTGTGTGCATATTGGGTGGGATTACCGTATGGGCATCCTATCAGGAAAGAAGTTTTTCCCCAAAGGGATGGCTGAACTGCAATCCAGCGAAAAGATATCTTTATATTGACGATCTTGAAGAAAAGTATAACGTGGCTGGGATGCGCAGATGTGAAATAGAGGAGTTGTTAGCTCGCCGACATGGAGAAAAACAGAGCCGGGTACAGAAAAGATTATATATTATGAATATCGCATTCAAGACAATCTATTGGCAGGGTGGAAGGTATATCAAGTAAGATTTCAGGATGATGTTGTTATCGACACAACGATTATCGTAGAAGACTGGTAGGGATAATTATATAAATTTTTTCTTTATAAGCAGAAGATAAAAGTGATTCCTATATGGTGCTTAGAGAAAAATTAGAAGTTGTAGAGGTGAAGAGAATGAAGAAACTATATTGCATGAACTGTAGTGCTCAAATAAAAGGAACAATACCAAACAAATGTTCTTGTGGAGCTGAATTTGATTTAGCAGATACAAAAAACATAAAAAAAATAATTACAAGCATTATATTTTTTGTAATATTAATGTCTCCACTGCTTATTCTTATTCACTTTGGCAGACAATATTTACAAGCGTCAATTATTTTATATGCTTTACTCCTGAGTCTATGTATGTTTTGGTATCGTATCGTACAAACTATTTTAGTTCGTCTTGAGTTAGTAACTATGACAAACATTGAAATTAAATAACAACAATAGCATTTTCACAGCTTAGTAAGCAGGAAATATAATGGGTGTTTTAGGTGTATTCAGTATTATTAAAGGAAAGTTACCCCTTATCAAAAGATATAATGGGGTAAAAAACATAAAGTTACATTCGAGAATTGAGGGAACAGCTTTATTATTAGTAGGAAGTGTGTTGATTTTTCAATGTTTTGTATCCATGGGAGATGTTGAATTAGTTATTAGTATTCTGTTGATTTGCATTTTTTCATAAATTAAATCCTTTCGTTTGCCATAGGCGGAAACCCACTACCTTCAGGTGGTGGGAGGAGCTTGTGAATCTTTAGCCATTAACCCTGACTCTCAATATACTTTTGTATAGTCGCTGACGATACTTCTCCAATACTGCAAGCAAAGTATCCGTCTGACCAAAATATCCTTTTCTTCCAATACTGTTTAGACAGAAACGAACCATACTTTTGCCATAGGTAATATGTTGTTTCTTGTTTTACAATCTTAACAATGTCGCAAACCCTATCAGTCGTATCATAACTTATTAAGAAATGCATGTGGTCTTTGTCTGTTTCCATAGCAATTATTTCGTAGCCACGAGTATTGGCTATATCAAAAATCTTTTGCTTAACATCGTCAGCAATAGAACCTTTTAGTAGTTGCTTACGATATTTAGTTACAAGAACTATATGTACTTTTAGGCTGTATTTTCGTCTGTTATGACGATTATAGCTATTGTCCATAGGTTACCTCTGATAATTATTGACTTTCACTATCTACTATTATATACTATATCTAGTGAAATATCAATGAAGGGAGTACATCTATGGAACAGATGACTATAACAGCAAAAGTTCAAATAGTCGCCACGGATACAGATAAAGTTTTGCTTGATGAAACTATGTCTGTTTATCGTGATGCCTGTAATTATGTTTCAGACTATGTATTCCAAACTCATGATTTAAAGCAGTTTTCACTTAATAAGGTTTTGTATTCTACTCTAAGAGAAAAATTGGTCTTAAATCGCAAATGGCTCAGTCCGTTTTGAAAACGGTCATTGCAAGATATAGAACTATTCTCGAAAATCAAAATGAGTGGATACAACCAACCTTCAAGAAACCTCAGTATGATTTAGTTTGGAACAGAGATTATTCTTTAACGCAAAACTGTTTTTCTGTGAATACGCTTAATGGTCGTGTGAAACTGTCCATATTTCGCTGAAGGTATGTCTAAATATTTTGACACACAATCTATAAGTTTGGTACAGCTAAGCTCACAAACAAACATGGTAAATATTATCTTCACATACCAGTAACTTATGATGTCGAAGAAAGTAATATTTCTGACATTTGTAATGTCGTAGGCATTGACAGAGGTATTAACTTCGTTGTTGCAACCTATGCCAGTAATCACAAGTCTGGATTTGTTAGTGGAAAAGCTATCAAGCAGAAACGTGCTAACTATTCCAAACTTCGCAAAAAACTCCAAATGCGACAAACTCCATCTTCAAGGCGAAGATTAAAAGCTATTGGTCATCGAGAAAACCGTTGGATGCAAGATGTTAACCATTGTGTATCAAAGGCACTCGTTGAGAACAACCCAAAGCATACACTCTTTGTATTAGAAGATTTGTCGGGTATTCGTAATGCTACAGAGCGTGTCAAAACCAAAGACCTTTATGTTTCTGTATCGTGGTCGTTCTATGATTTAGAACAGAAACTAATTTACAAGGCTAAGCAGAATCAGTCTTCTGTAATTAAGGTAGACCCTCATTATACAAGCCAGTGTTGTCCTATTTGTGGACATACTGAAAAGGCCAACCGTAACAAGAAGATACATTTGTTTACTTGTAAAAACTGTGGCTATAAGTCCAATGATGACCGTATAGGAGCTATGAATCTGTATCGTATGGGAATAAATTATCTTGTTGATAGCCAAGTACCTAATACAGTTGTAACAGAGTAAACTTTGTTACAAAGGGTGTTGTCAACCACCCTATGATGTAACGCCACTTTAGATAGCAATATCTATTGGGGTTAAAGGTCGGAGACGTAAGTCGTTAGTACGACTGGGCAGTTACAAGCCCATGACCTTTAGGTCGTGGGTAGTTGACAGAAAAAGAGAAGTTTAACCGATTTGTGATGGAGGACGTATCGGATCCGTTTGATTTTTATTATTCTGAAAACTGGTTTTTCGTAAAGGAAGTATATGTTCCGCGAAAAATTGTTTTAGATATTATTGCAGTCAATAAGTCTCTCTTTTCTCCTTTTACGGTAATAGGAATTATCACCGAAAATGGAGAAGCTGTTTTTTTGGGCACAGGTTAAAAAAGAAGAGGCAGATCAGGTGACTATAAAGTTAAAGAAAGAATTCCCGGAGTTTCGATGTGATGTACAGATTCTGAGAGAAGCTATATATAAACGGTTTTATAAGGAAAAGAAGAGGCAGTTCGCTGATAAAATTCCGGATAAAATGGAGTTTATCAATTATTGCAGACTTTAAGAAGTTGAACATGAAAGAATAAAAAAGAGGAGATGAAAGATTCAGGGGAAATAATCGATGATCTTTGTGCAATTATTTGACACAAGAGGGGATTGTGCGCCATCCGGATTTGATGACAGAATTGTTGCGTTTGCAGACATGCTGCATGGCAGAACGGAACTTTACGATGACAATTCGCATGGGACGCATGTTAGTTCAATCATTGGCGGCAGTGGAAGAATGTCCGGGGGCAGATATGAGGGAATGGCGCCGAAGTGTCAGCTGGTAGTTGTGAAAGTATTGGATGAGAAAGGAAATGGAAATATCGGAAATGTTCTGCATGGGATCCAGTGGGTGCTGGAAAATCGGGCTCGTTTTCAAATCCGCATTGTAAATATTTCTGTGGGGACATTGCCGAGTGTCAATGAAGAGGGGGCAGAAAAGCTGGTGCAGGCAGTGGAGGCACTTTGGGACGTGGGAATAGTAGTAGTGACTGCAGCAGGCAATTATGGACGCGTCCAGGCAGTATTACCTCGCCGGGAATCAGCAAGAAAGTGATCACGGTCGGTTCCTGCGATGATCAGTTTTATATGGAAGAGGGAAAGAAAAAGAGAAAAAGTTATTCGGGCAGAGGTCCTACTGCGGAGTGTGTGGTGAAGCCGGATCTTCTTGCTCCGGGAAGCTACATCACATCCTGCAATGCAAGATACAGAGAAAAAGGACAGAAACCGTATACAATGAAGAGCGGAACCTCCATGTCCACGCCAGTCGTGAGTGGTGCTATCGCGCTTTTGTTATCAAAATATCCGGATATGTCTAATGTAGAAGTGAAACTACGGCTTCGGGAGAGCAGTATTGATATTGGAAGACCTCAGAATGAACAAGGATGGGGACTGCTGAATGTAGAGAAGTTGTTGAAGGAATAAGACAGCGCTGTAAAAAATCAGCGCTGTAAAAAGACGAATTCGGAGTCAGAGGAGAGGGAAGCTCATAGAAGTAGCCGTCAGTGTCGAACTCTTTTAATTTTTCAAAATCAGAAATCCGGTTTGTGATGATATAGTGAACCATTTGACCGCGTGCCATCTTGGCGGCAGTGGCGAGTGTCTTGTACACTCCATTTTTCCGGACTTTGAAAGAGCAGGTGAGAAAACGAACCGGAGCTTTGACGTATTTTCGGATACATTTTGCATATTCCTCAGAGGCAAGATTGACGATCAGGTCATCGGATGCAGTGAGATCCTGATAGAGAAGGTCAGACCAGTATTCATAAAGGTTCTTTGTGCCGGCAACATTTAGTTTTGTGAGCATTTCCAATCGGTATTCGTAAATACTGTCGTAAGGCTTTAATATTCCATAAGCGCCGCTTAAAATGCGGATCGTCTTTTGAGCGTACTCTTTGTCAGAGTCAGAAAAGGTGAGTGGTTTCATATATTTATACTGGATTCCATCATAAGTTTCGATGGCGGCAGTACCGTTCTGATCGAATTTCATTGTCTGGATCCGGTCGGCGCATCCAGTGCCAAGGATGGATTGATCCGCATAAGAATCTCAAGATCCATCGGGGAATAGGTACGCAGCACCTTGATGATCTCCTGTGTATGGGAAAGGTAAGCGGGCAGCGAACGCGGTATCGTTTTGGATTGAGCCGGTTTCATATTCTTTGCCGGGGAAATGATGATTTTCATAAAAATAAATCCTCCATAGATATCAATTTCAAGTAATGTTTGTAAATGTTCTTCGTCTGGATTGTAGCACAAAAAAAGAGGGCGGCGCAAGAACTTCTCTGCTATGAAAGTTACTGATTTTGCAGAAAATCATCAGTGTCAAAGAAAAAATACTTGACACCACATTTTTTTGTTATATGATACCAAAGGTGATAAAAATGAATGAGATCTTAGAACAGGCATTGCTGTATGATTTTTATGGAGAGCTTTTGACAGCACATCAGAAAAATATATATGAGCAGTTCGTGCTGGAGGATTTATCTTTGAGTGAAATCGCAGAAGATGCGGGAATCAGCAGGCAGGGCGTACACGATTTGATCAAACGGTGCAACAAGACACTGGAGGGATATGAGTCGAAGCTCCATCTTGTAGAGAGATTTCTTTCCGTTAAGGAAAAAGTTCACCGCATGAATACATTGTTAGAAGAGCAAGAAAGATCAGTACAGAAGAGCTGATCCGAGAGATTAAAGGGATTTCTTCGGAAATCTTAGAGGAGTTGTAGTATGGCATTTGACAGTTTAACTGAAAAACTTCAAAATGTATTTAAGAACCTGAGAAGCAAGGGACGTCTGACCGAGGAGGATGTTAAGCTTGCACTGCGGGAAGTGAAGATGGCGCTTTTAGAGGCGGATGTTAACTTCAAAGTTGTCAAAGGGTTTGTGAAAGATGTGCAGGAGCGTGCAGTCGGTCAGGACGTGATGAATGGTCTGAATCCGGGACAGATGGTGATCAAGATTGTAAATGAAGAGTTGATCCGTCTGATGGGATCTGAGACGACTGAGATTCAGTTGCAGCCGGGACAGGCGACCACTGTTATTATGATGGCGGGTCTTCAGGGAGCCGGTAAGACGACGACAACAGCGAAGATTGCAGGAAAGCTGAAGCTGAAAGGGAAGAAGCCACTTCTTGTTGCGTGTGATGTATATCGTCCGGCAGCGATTAAGCAGTTACAGGTGAACGGTGAGAAGCAGGGCGTGGAAGTGTTCTCGATGGGTGAGAATCATAAGCCGGTTAATATCGCCAAAGCAGCGATGGAACATGCTGCAAAAAATGGAAACAATGTCGTGATCCTCGATACGGCAGGACGTCTTCATATCGATGAGGAGATGATGGAAGAACTTCAGGAAATCAAAGAACATGTGGAAGTTCATCAGACAATCCTTGTAGTCGATGCGATGACAGGACAGGATGCGGTTAATGTGGCAAATGATTTCAATCAGAAGATTGGAATCGATGGTGTCATTGTGACAAAGCTTGACGGAGATACAAGAGGCGGTGCTGCACTTTCCATTCGTGCAGTAACAGGAAAGCCGATTCTTTATGTCGGAATGGGTGAGAAACTTTCTGATCTGGAGCAGTTTTATCCGGATCGTATGGCATCCCGTATTCTTGGTATGGGAGATGTACTCAGCCTGATCGAGAAGGTCGGAGAAGACATTGACGAAGACAAAGCAAGAGAGATGGGCAAGAAGATTAAGAAGGCCCAGTTTGATTTTGAAGATTATCTGGAGAGTATGAATCAGATGAAAAAAATGGGCGGTCTGTCCAGTATCCTCAGTATGATGCCGGGAATGAACATGGCACAGATGAAGGGATTTGATTCTGAGGAAGGCGAGAAGAAGATGGCACAGATGGAAGCGATCATTTATTCTATGACTGTGAAAGAACGCCGGAATCCAGAGATTTTAAACCCATCAAGGAAGCATAGAATTGCAAAGGGTGCGGGAGTAGATATCAGTGAAGTCAACCGCATGATCAAGCAGTTTGAACAGTCCAAGAAGATGATGAAGCAGCTTCCGAATTTAATGGGCGGCAAAAGGTGGTAAAAAAGGCAGATTTAAGCTTCCTTTTTAGCACATAGATAACAAATTTTAAGAGAAAGATGAAGAGGTGAATGAAATGGCAGTAAAAATCAGATTAAAAAGAATGGGACAGAAGAAAGCACCATTTTATAGAATCGTTGTAGCAGATGCAAGATCTCCAAGAGACGGAAGATTTATCGAGGAAATCGGAACATATGATCCGAATCAGGAGCCAAGCGCTTTCAAAGTAGACGAGGAAGCAGCTAAGAAATGGTTAAACAACGGAGCTCAGCCAACAGAAGTAGTTGGAAAGATTTTCAAAGCAGCTGGAATCGAAAAATAATCTGAGCCGCGGAGGTGCGCGTGATGAAAGAATTAGTCGAAGTAATTGCGAAAGCATTAGTAGATGATCCGAGCGGTGTTGTAGTTACAGAGAAAACAGAGGGAAAGACAACTGTGATCGAGTTACATGTTTCTGATGCAGATATGGGAAAAGTAATTGGAAAGCAGGGAAGAATTGCAAAGGCGATCCGTTCTGTTGTAAAGGCAGCAGCTGCGAAGGAAGATAAGAAAGTAGTTGTAGATATCGCTCAGTAGAGCGGTATCTATTTTTTTAAAAGGATTCATTGGAAGCAGGAAAGAGCATCTGCCGGGTGGAAATAAGAAGCACAGGCAGAGAAAAGATCTTATGGAACAACAATTTCAGGTCGGAGTGATCTCAAGCACGCACGGTGTCAGGGGAGAAGTAAAAGTATTTCCTACCACAGATGATGTGAAGCGCTTCAAGAAGCTGAAGCATGTGTTATTAGATACAGGAAAAGAGCAGTTGCCTTTGGAAGTGGAGCAGGTGAAGTTTTTTAAACAGTTTGCGATTTTGAAATTCAAAGGGATTGATAATATAAATGACATCGAGAAGTATAAGGGGAAAAGTCTTCTCGTAGACAGAAAAGATGCGGTAAAATTAAAAAAAGATGAATATTTTATTGCTGATATGATCGGAATGCATGTATTTACCGAAGATGGAGCTGAATTCGGAACGCTCCGTGACGTGCTGGAAACCGGGGCAAACGATGTGTATATCATCGACACGACGGATGAAAAAGAAGTCCTTGTGCCGGCAATCAAACAGTGCATTCTTAATGTGGATATCGAAGAGCAGAAGATGACAATTCATCTGTTAGAAGGCTGGTATAAAAGATGCATTTTCATATACTGACATTATTTCCGGAGATGGTCTTAAATGGACTTGGGACAAGTATTACTGGAAGAGCAATGGCAAATAATCTGCTTTCGGTAGAGGCTGTTAATATCCGGGATTATGCGAATAATAAACATAATCGGGTGGATGATTATCCATATGGAGGCGGAGCAGGTATGCTGATGCAGGCAGAGCCGGTGTACGGCGCATACCGCGCGGTGGAAGATTCTATCCAAGAACGCACTGGAAAAGAAGGGCGTACACGTGTCGTATATCTTTCACCGCAGGGGGGGACTTTCTCCCAGAGTATGGCAGAGGAGTTTGCGAAAGAAGAAGATCTGATTCTCTTGTGCGGTCATTATGAAGGAATTGACGAGCGAGTGTTGGAAGAAATCGTGACAGATTATGTCTCCATCGGAGACTATGTACTGACCGGAGGAGAACTTCCAGCTATGGTAATTGTTGATGCGGTATCCCGTCTGATCCCGGGAGTTCTGCACAATGATACTTCGGCAGAATTTGAGAGTTTTCAGGATAATCTGTTGGAATATCCGCATTATACAAGACCAGAAATCTGGCATGACAAGCAAGTGCCGCCGATCCTTCTGTCCGGACATCATGCAACGTGGAAAAGTGGAGAAGAGAACAGTCGATCTTGAGAACATGGCAACGAAGGCCGGATTTGCTGGATAAGGCAGAACTTACAGAAAAAGAGAAAAAAAACTTGCAAAATATAATAGAGCATGATAAAATGTAACGTGTTGTGAAGTAAAGAGATGGTCCTCTGATACAAATCATGTATTAGGAACGTCCAAATAATAAGGAGGTCACACAAGATGAACGATATTATTAAGAAAATTGAAGCTGAGCAGTTAAAGGCAGAAGTACCTGAATTTAACGTAGGTGATACTGTAAAAGTATACGCAAAAATTAAAGAAGGTAACCGTGAAAGAATCCAGGTTTTTGAAGGAACAGTTCTGAAGAAACAGGGTGGAAGCACAAGAGCAACATTTACAGTTAGAAAGAATTCTAACGGAATCGGTGTTGAGAAAACTTGGCCATTACACTCACCAAACGTAGAGAGAGTAGAAGTTGTTCGCAGAGGTAAAGTAAGAAGAGCGAAACTGAACTACTTAAGAGACCGCGTTGGTAAGAAAGCAAAAGTAAAAGAATTAGTAAAATAGTAACAAGAGGAAGGGACAAAGTACGGAATGTATGTTGTCCCTTTTGTTCTATCATCAGGAAAGATAGACACAGAGGTGCGAATGAAAAGATACGGAATCAGAAGAAGCAGGAAGAGAGAATATATAAAGAAAATCCGCAATGGTCTGGTATGGAGTATGCAGATCGCGATTGTATGTATCATCGCCTTTGTGCTTGTATGGTACTGGGGACAGCGGGTCAGCAATATTGGCGATTCGATGAATCCGGTGCTGCATAATGGGGACATTGTGCTTGTCAACCGACTGATTTATGACACAAGCACACCGAAGCGGAATGATATTATTGTGTTCCGGCCAAATGGGAATGAAAATGCCCATGCTTCGATCAAGCGCATTGTAGGACTTCCCGGGGAAACGATCCAATTGAAGGACAATGCTGTTTATATTAATGGAGAGAAGTTAAAAGAGGAATTTCCAGACAACAGAGATCAGAGATGCCGGAATTGCCGGGGAAGAGCTGGTGCTTGGAGGCGATGAGTATTTTGTACTTGGAGATAACCGGGCGGCGAGTGAAGATAGCAGAGAGGCGGATATCGGTACAGTGAAACGCTCTGAGATAGAAGGGAAAGCATGGTTTGTCATGTTGCCGACACAACATTTTGGATTGATAAAAGACTGATAGAAAGATAGAGGTAAAAGAGATGCATTTTCAATGGTATCCGGGTCATATGACGAAAGCAAAACGTATGATGCAGGAAAATATAAAATTGATCGATCTTGTGATCGAATTGGTTGATGCCAGAATTCCGGTGAGCAGCCGGAATCCAGACATTGATGAGCTTGGAAAAAATAAGGCGAGGCTGATTCTTTTGAATAAGTCAGACCTTGCGGAAGAAAAACAGAATGATGCCTGGGCAGAATACTTTAAGGAAAAGGATTTTCAGTTGTAAAAGTAAACTCGAAAAGAGGAGGCGGAATCAAGTCGATCCAAGGCGTAATTCAGGAGGCATGTAAAGAAAAAATTGAGCGTGACAGAAAGCGCGGTATCTTAAATCGTCCGGTGCGGGCAATGGTTGTCGGGATTCCAAATGTCGGAAAGTCGACATTTATCAATGCTCTTGCAGGCAAAGCATGCGCGAAGACTGGAAATAAGCCAGGGGTCACAAAAGGAAAACAGTGGATCCGTCTTAATAAAAACGTAGAACTTCTCGATACACCGGGAATTCTCTGGCCGAAATTTGAAGATCAGACAGTGGGACTTCGGCTCGCGTTTATCGGTTCGATCAAGGATGAGATTTTAAATACAGAAGAACTTGCGATGGAGATGATCACTTTTCTGACAGAGAAATATCCGGGCGTCTGGAAGAAAAATATAGCGTAGAGATCAGTGAAGACTCCTATGAGTGCCTGAGAAGAATTGCAGAAAGCAGACATTGTCTTGTGAAAGGAAATGAACTTGACACAGATAAGGCCGCAATCCTGCTGATCGACGACTTCCGGAGTGGAAAGCTTGGAAGGATCACGCTGGAATTTCCGGAAGACTATGAGTAGAAAAAGCGGAAGGAAGAAGGCGGTAAGAAATGAAAAGCGATGAAGAAAAGTATTTAGCAGAAGAAAAAAATAATTTTTAAGGAACTTCTTGGCTGGCTGGTATATATACTGATTATTTTTGGTCTGACGTATCTTGTGATTACATTTGTTGGACAGCGTACGCGTGTTACCGGTTCCTCGATGGAAACGACCTTGAGTGATGGTGACAATCTCATTGTGGACAAAATCTCTTACCGGTTCCGGGAATCCGGAGCGGTATGGACATTATTGTCTTTCGTATCAGTATCAGGAAATACATAACTATATTAAGCGGATTATCGGAATGCCGGGGGGAAACCATACAGATTATCAATGGGGAAGTCTACATTGACGGACAGATACTCGGTGAGGAGTATGGAACAGAAGTGATGCAGGATGCAGGGATCGCCGAAGTGCCGGTGACACTTGGAGAAGATGAATATTTTGTACTGGGTGACAACCGGAACCACAGCATGGACAGCAGAGATTCCAGAGTTGGTATTTTAAAGAGAGAAGATCTTGTTGGAAGAGCGTGGGTACGGATCTGGCCATTTTCAGAGTTTGGAGTGATAAAACATGAGTAAGAGCATTCGGGAAATATCGAAGCAGGAATTTTCTCAGGTAGATGATTGTGAAAGAAAGGTACTGTATGAACAATATGCAGATGATCCGAGGGCAGGCGTGACTGCTCTGATCGCAAAATACAAAAAGCAGGAAGAAAAGCTTGCGGCGGAGATTGCCCGCATTGAGGCGATGAAATCTTATGAGAACAAATACCGGGACGCAGCATTTATCTGCGGGATCGATGAAGTTGGAAGAGGTCCGCTTGCAGGTCCGGTCGTGGCAGGGGCTGTAATCCTTCCAAAAGACAGCCAGATTCTTTAATCTCAATGATTCCAAAAAATTGACGGAGAAACGCAGGGAAGAACTCGTATGCGGTGATCATGCGGGAGGCAGTAGCTGTTGGGATTGGAATTGTAAGTCCTGCACGGATTGA